>VOFB01002813.1_pt1 | contig 68738 bp, 73 predicted proteins | sample 5384141 | NCBI WGS metagenome assembly VOFB01 (sample SAMN12384721, study PRJNA508395) | human gut metagenome | isolation source: healthy gut A | host: Homo sapiens
TCATTTCTGCCATGCTAAAGGCAGAAGTGGCTGGAATCGGTTTTCCCGAAAAGGGTACGCCACAGGGCGGTATCATTTCCCCACTGTTGTCAAACATCGTCCTGAATGAACTGGATTGGTGGATTGTCAGCCAGTGGGAGGAAATGCCCACCCAAAGGAACTATGTACACAGAATCTATGCGAATGGAACTCCCGACAAAAGCAGTACCATCCGAACCCTGCGCAACTACACGAATCTGAAAGAGTGCTATGTTGTCCGCTATGCAGATGATTTCAAAATCTTCTGTAAAAAGCGGTCAGATGCAGTCAAGCTGTTCGAGGCTACGAAACAATGGCTTTTAGATCGTCTGGGACTGGAAATCAGCCCAGAGAAATCAAAGATCGTAAATCTGAAACGCCATTACTCTGAATTTCTTGGCTTTAAGCTGAAAGTTCGAACAAAAGGAAAGAAGCCAGATGGACAACCAAGGTATGTAGTAGAAGCGCATATCAAGGATAAAGCATTGCAGAAAATCCGGGAGAAAAGCAAGGAAATTATTGGGCAGATACGGCAGACCTATGACCCAGGAATGGAATATCGTCTGATACAGAAATACAACTCCTATGTCATGGGCGTTCATAACTATTACAGCATTGCAACCCATGTGAATATTGACTTTCACAAAATCGCTTTCGATGTCAAAAAAGAGCCTTTACAACAGATTGAAGCACAGACTGCAAAAGAAAGGTCAAATCACAAACAGGTATATCAAGGAGAAATACGGCACAAGCCGGGAGGTGCGTTATCTGAATGGTCATGCCATCGTCCCGATTGCCTATGTTCAGCATAGAGTACCTATGGATAAGAAAAGTCGGGTAAACAAGTACACGCCAGAAGGACGGGTTGAGATTCATAAGAATCTTGCTGGTATCAATATGGCAGTACTCTATCATCTGATGAACAATCCATGCGGTAAGCAGAGCGTAGAGTACAACGACAACCGCATTGCGCTCTATGTTGCGCAGAAAGGAAAATGTGCTGTTTCCGGTGCTGAACTGGGAGCAAATCAAGTGGACTGTCACCACAAAAAGCCGTTAGTGCTTGGGGGCAATGACAGTTACCAAAACCTGATTATTGTCTCCGATGTGGTTCACATTCTCATTCATTCCAGTAATGAGCGCACCATCCGAAAATACCTGAAAGTGCTGAACCCGGATAAAAAGCAGTTGGCAAAGCTCAATAAGCTCCGTGTGCTGGCAGAAATGCCGGAACTCGTTTTCTAAAGGGCAAATCTGTTTGATGTATAGATTGTCATAAAAATTGTTGACGATGGAAAGCCGTGTGATGGGAAACTGTCACGCACGGTTTGGAGCGGGGGGAAAATCTGGAGGAACGGATATGCAGCCTGCGGCTGCATATCCCGCCCAAAGGATTACCTATCGCTATCCTTTGAAATTGTTGCCGCCGCTATGGAAATGAAGCGTCTGGGGCTATGCACCAAGTCGCTGATTGTGGTGCCCAACCACATCACGGAACAGTGGGCGGCAGAATGGCTTCAGCTCTACCCAGCCGCTAACATTTTGGTAGCTACCGAACGCGATTTTGAAAAGCGCAACCGCCGCAGGCTGTGTGCCCGTATTGCCACCGGAGATTATGATGCAATCATCATCGGCCACAGTCAGCTCATGAAGATCCCCCTGTCCCGTGAACGGCAACAGGCTATTTTGCAGCGGCAGATCGACGAGGTGCTGCTGGCCATCAGCGACGCTAAGCGGCAGAAAGCAGAAAACTTCACCATCAAGCAGATGGAGCGAACCCGTAAGTCATTGGAGGCGCGGCTGGAGAAGCTCAACGATCAGAGCACCAAGGACGACACCGTGACCTTTGAGGAGCTGGGCATCGACCGGCTGTTCATTGATGAGAGCCACAGTTTCAAAAATCTCTTTTTGATGACGAAAATGCGCAATGTCGGCGGTATCGCGCAGACGGAAGCGCAGAAGTCCTCGGATCTCTTTGCCAAGTGTCAGTATCTGGACGAGCTGACCGACAGCCACGGTGTTATCTTCGCCACCGGCACCCCGATCTCCAACAGTATGGTGGAATTGTATACGGTGCAGAGGTACTTGCAATATCAAACCTTGCAGGAGATGGGTCTTATCCACTTCGACGATTGGGCCAGCGACTACGGTGAAACCGTTACCGCCATCGAGCTTTCCCCGGAGGGCAGCGGCTATCGCCCGAAAACCCGTTTTGCAAAATTCTTCAATCTGCCGGAGTTGATGGCGACCTTCAAAATGGTGGCGGATGTGCAAACGGCGGATATGCTGAAGCTGCCCGTCCCAAAGGCCAACTTCCACACCGAGGTCATCCACCCCAGCGAGCTGCAAAAGAAAGCTGTTGCAGGACTGGCGGAGCGTGCCGAGCGCGTCCGCGCCCGTGTGGTCGATCCCAGCACCGACAATATGCTGCGCATCACCAACGACGGACGCAAGCTGGCGTTGGATATGCGGCTGCTAAGCTCTCTGGCACCGGACGATGAAAACAGCAAGGTTTCCGTATGCGCCCGGAATGTCTATCGGATATGGGCAGAGAGTACCGCACAGCGCAGCACGCAGCTGATTTTCTGCGACCTGTCTACTCCCAAGGCGGACGGCAGCTTCAATGTGTATGACGATCTGCGGCGGAAGCTGCTTGAGATAGGCATTCCGGAAAACGAGATCGCTTATATCCACACCGCCAACACCGAGCAAAAGAAAAAGGAGCTGTTTGCCAAGGTGCGCGGCGGCGAGGTGCGTATCCTCATGGGCAGCACCGCAAAAATGGGAGCCGGAACCAATGTGCAGGACAGGCTCATCGCCTTGCATGATCTCGATTGCCCATGGCGGCCCAGCGACTTGCAGCAGCGCCTTGGGCGCATCGTGCGGCAGGGCAACCAAAATCCGGAGGTGGAGATCTTCCGCTATGTTACCGAGGGCACATTCGATGCCTACCTCTATCAGCTGGTGGAATCCAAGCAGCGGTTTATTGCCCAGATCATGACCTCCAAAGCACCGGCCCGTGCGGCGGAGGATGTGGACGAGACGGCACTGTCCTATGCCGAGATCAAGGCACTGGCCACAGGAAACCCGCAGATCATCGAAAAATGCAATTTAGATATGGAGGTCAGCAAGCTGAATATGCTCCGTGCCAGCCATCTGAGCCAGCGGTATGCGCTGGAGGAGCTGGTGTTGCGGAAGTATCCGGCAGAGATCAAGGAACTAAGCGAACGCATCGCCGGATATGAGCAGGACAGCGCACGGCTGGCCGAGCATCCGAAGCCCGCTGAGGGCATTGCACCGATGGTATTAAACGATGTCACCTACGCCGAGCGTGAGAACGCCGGTAAGGCGATCATTGAAGCCTGCACGCACATGAATGGCGCGGAGACCGTTTCTATCGGCAGCTACCGCGGATTTTCCATGCTGCTTTCCTACGACGGTGCTGCCAACGAGTTTCGCATGGTACTCAAAGGCAAGCTGTCCCATACGGCTGTACTGGGAGCGGATGCAGGCGGCAATGTCACCCGTATCGACAACGCACTGGAAAAGATCACGGAGCACTTGGCCAACGCCAGGTCGCAACTTGCCCATACCACCGAGCAGCTTGAAAATGCCCGCACAGAGATGACCGCACCCTTTCCGAAGGAGGCAGAACTGGCCGAAAAGACGCGGCGGCTGAACGAGCTGAATGTGCTGCTGAATCTTAACGAGCAGGATCGCCCCGTCATGGCGGATGAGCCGGATGAAGGTGACCGGATCCGGCCAAAAGCCGCAGAGCGGGAGCGATAATTTGCACCTTTGCGCAACCTCAAAAAGCAAGCCTGCGGAGCGAGTTCCGCAGGCTTTGCTCTTGCTTCGATTTGTTTTGAGGGGATCACTTCAGGCAGTGACGGAGACCGCTGAGAACACGTACCCGCCCCGGACCGTGCGGATATAGGTCTGGCTGCCGCCCATCTTCCGACGGAGATTGGAGACGGTATTCGCCACGACCTTCAGGGTGTCCGCGCTGTCCCGGCCCCACACGGCGGAAAACAGGTCCTCCTTGGAAAGCGTGACTCCCGGATTGCTGGCGAGAAGCAGCAGCATATTGAACTCGATCCGGGTCAGCGCCAGCGCGGTTCCGTTTTGAAACGCCTGCTGGGATCGTCCGTCAATGGTTAGTTCCGGGAAGGTAAGCGTGTGCCGGGAACTGAGGGAGACCCGCTCTGCGGCGATGTCCTCCCGCCGCAGAAGGGCCAGGATCTTTTCCTCCAGATCCCCCTCGGCCCCGTTTGCTTGAATGATGATCATAGTGTGTCTGTGTGTTACTCCGTGTCCAGTTCGTGGAGCAAGTTGACCATCTCGATAGCGCTGACTGCACAATCGTAGCCCTTGTTGCCTGCCTTGGTGCCGGCCCGTTCGATGGCCTGCTCGATATTCTCCGTGGTCAATACTCCAAAGAGAACGGGTACGCCGCTTTCCAGAGACACGGCGGCGATCCCCTTGGAGACCTCGTTGCAGACGTAGTCATAATGGCTGGTGGAACCGCGGATCACCGCGCCGAGGCAGATGACGGCGTCATACCTGCCGCTCTTTGCCATCTTGGACGCCACCAGCGGGATCTCAAAGGCTCCGGGAACCCACGCCACATGAACGTCATCCTCCCGAACCTCGTGGCGCAGCAGGCCGTCCAGCGCACCGCTGAGGAGCTTGGAGGTAATGAATTCGTTGAACCGGGCGGCTACGATGCCCACCTTGATGCTTTTGGAGACCAGCTTTCCCTCGAAGGTTTTCATAACTAAGTACCTCTTTCTTTGTTAATATTCCAAAATGTGTCCCATTCGTGCCTGCTTGGTTTTCAGGTAGAACAAATCATGTGCCGTTGCCGCCATCTGGATCGGAACCCGTTCGGAGATTTCCAGACCGAACTCGGAGAGCTGATACACCTTGTCCGGATTGTTGGTCAACAGGCGCAGGCTCTTGACGCCAAGCTCCCGCAGGATCTGCGCGCCGAGGAAATACTCCCGCTCGTCTCCGTGGAAGCCCAGAGCCAGATTGGCCTCCAGCGTGTCCATGCCCTGCTCCTGCAATTCATAGGCCCGCAGCTTGTTGATGAGGCCGATGCCCCGGCCCTCCTGCCGCATATAGAGCAGGATGCCCCGGCCCTCGTTTTCAATCTGGGTCATGGCGGCGGCCAGCTGCTGTCCGCAGTCACAGCGGAGAGAGCCGAAGGTGTCTCCGGTCAGACATTCGGAGTGGACGCGGCAGAGGATGTCCTTCCCGTCACCGATGTCGCCCTTCACCAGCGCGACATGGTGCTCACCATTCAGACGGCTCACAAAGCCGTAGGCTTTGAAATCGCCGTATTTCGTGGGCATATTCACCGCCGTGACCTGATCCACCAGCTTTTCGTGGCACTTGCGGTACGCCTGCAAGTCCCGGATGGTGATGAACTTGATACCGAACCGCTCCGCCAGCGTCATCAGCTCAGCAGTGCGCATCATGGTGCCGTCCTCCCGCATGATCTCGCAGCACAGGCCACATTCCTTCAGTCCCGCCAGACGGCACAGGTCAACGGTGGCCTCCGTATGACCCTCCCGCTCCAGCACGCCGTTTTTCTTCGACAGAAGCGGGAACATATGGCCCGGTCGGCGGAAATCCTCCGCCCTCGCGCCCTCCTCCACGCAGGCCATCGCCGTCACGGAGCGCTCGGCGGCGGAGATGCCCGTGGAGGTGGATATGTGGTCGATGGACACCGTGAAGGCCGTTTCGTGGTTGTCGGTGTTGTTCTGCACCATCTGGGGGAATTGCAGCTTGCGGACAAAGGCCTCCGACATGGGCATACAGATCAGGCCCTTGCCGTGGGTGGCCATGAAGTTGATGTTCTCCGTGGTGGCAAACTCGGCGGCGCAGATGAAATCGCCCTCGTTTTCACGGTCAGGGTCGTCTGTGACCAGAATGATCTTCCCCTGTCTCAGATCTTCCAGTGCCTCGGGAATGGTATTGAAATTCATAGTAAAAACTCCTTGTTAAAAGCCGCAGCGCAGCAGCATTTCTTTTGTGAGGGTGCTTTCGTTCGTTGTGGTATGCGGTTTCGGTTCTTCCGGACGCAGCAGCTTTTCAATGTACTTGCCCACCACGTCGGTCTCCAGATTCACAGGGTCGCCTCGGCGGCGCTGGTTTAGATTGGTCTGGGCCACCGTATGAGGGATGGTGGACACGGAAAAGCCCTCGCCGTCCACGGCGGCCACTGTCAGGCTGATGCCGTCGATGGTGATGGAGCCTTTTTCCACCACATAGCGCAATATCTCCGGCCCCGCGAGGACGGTGTACCAGACGGCGGTATCGTCTTTTCGGATGTTGGCAATGTGTCCCACGCCGTCCACATGGCCCGCCACGATATGCCCGCCGAAACGGCCGTTGGCAGGCATGGCCCGCTCCAGATTGACCACGCTCCCCGCCGTGAGTCCCGCAAGGGACGAGCGGTTCAGCGTCTCGTGCATCACGTCCGCCGAAAAGCCATCGGGAAAAAGCCGGGTCACTGTCAGGCAGATGCCGTTCACAGCGATGCTGTCTCCGATCCGGGTCTCCTCTAAAACAGTTTTCGCATGGATCGTCAGGACGGCGGAGTGCTGCCCGCGCTTGATGTTCCTGATCGTTCCGACTTCTTCTACGATTCCTGTGAACACGGATATTCCACCTCGCTTTCTATCAGAAGATCCTCACCCAGCCGTTCCAAACGGCTGTTTTTCAATCGGAAGGCGTTGTCCGGGGCGGGGACGCCCACGCCCTCCACGGGGGTTTTCGCATCCCTTCCGCCGAACAGCTTCGGGGCGATATACGCCTGCACCTGCTGCACGATGCCGCATTCCAGCGCGGCCCAGTTCAGCGTTCCGCCGCCCTCCAGCAGGATGCTGTCGATCTGTTCCCGCCCCAGCCGCTCCATGAGCTGCCGGAGATCCACATGGCCGTTTTTCTCATTCAGACAGAGCACCTGGCACCCGGCCCGCTGGTAAACCGCCTGCCTTTCCGGGTCGGCGCAGCAGGTTGCGAGGATGGTCGGGATCTGTTCTGCGGTGATGACCACCTGCGCCTGCGGCGGCGTCCGCAGATGGGTGTCGCAGATGACGCGAACGGGGTTTCGCCCGTTCTCCATGCGGCAAGTCAGAAGGGGATCGTCCGCCAGAACGGTGCCCACGCCCACCATGATGCCCCGGAACCGGTGCCGCTGCTGCTGGACATGGCGCCGGGCCGTCTCTCCCGTGACCCACTTGGACGCACCCGTGAAGGCTGCAATCTTGCCGTCCATCGTCATGGCGTATTTCATGGAAACGAAGGGCCGCCCGGTGGTGATGTAGTGGAAGAAGATCCTGTTCAGCGCGTCACATTCCTGGCGCAGAACGTTTTTCGTCACCTCCACGCCGTGAGACCGCAGGATCGCCACGCCCTTTCCCGCCACCAGCGGATTTGGGTCGGCGGAGCCGATCACCACCCGGCGGATGCCGGATGCCAGGATCGCATCCACGCAGGGCGGCTGCTTTCCGTGGTGGCAGCAGGGCTCCAGCGTCACATACATGGTGGCTCCGGCGGGGTCGGCGGTGCAGGATGCCAGCGCGTTCCGCTCCGCGTGGGGTTCACCGTACCGCTCATGCCAGCCCTGTCCGATAACTGCGCCGTCCTTTACGATCACGGCGCCCACCATGGGATTGGGCGCCGTCCAACCCCGGCCCTGTTCCGCCAGCGCCAAGGCCAGACGCATATATTCTGCATCGTTCATACCGTTACCTCCAAAAGAAAAAGCCCTGAACGAATCGTTCAGGGCAAGGTAGAAAGACACAAGTATCCTTGTGTAAAAGCAAAGCTCCGGAATGTAAACACATCCCAGAGCAACTTCCATAGACGCAAAGCAGTCCCCCTGCGTTGTCATCTTCTTTCATCCAGACTATACTGTCGGCTTCGGAGTTTCACCGAATCATGCCTTGCGGCTCGTGGGCTGTACCACCGGTAGGGAATCACACCCTGCCCTGAAGACTTTCTATTCAATTACGATGGAAGTATAGCACGGCGGCAGGTGGATTGCAAGACCATTTTGCAAACCGGGACAAAACCGGGACGGTCAGACTTTCTGGGCGGGAGGTTCTCATGGTGGGATGGCTGGTATACCTTGGCAAACGGGAATTTCCCGTTGACCCACGCCGTGACCCACGAACAGAAAAACCGGGGCGGAAACAGTGGAACAGAGCGTATCTACGGGTGTGGAAATCCCGCGGCAAACCCGCTTAACACCACTGAAAGCCCACGGAAGGCGTCCCTATCGAATCTTAGAAGAAATCGGCACAATGTCTACCAGGCAGTTACGAGAACGGAAATGCTTAAAATACTTGGTTTCCGTTTCCTTGCCCTCGCAGATGATATAAATGATAGGTCTACGCTTACGGCGACTGGCTTTATTGGGGTCGTATTCCTTTCTCATTCCTGCCATAAGCCGTCACCTCCGATAAACGGAATCGCACCAAAGTGTCCTTGCAAATACCCCTTGCGGATGTTCTCACCCTTTCTCGGAGAGAAGGATGCCAGCGAATACAACTCAGTCGCACAGGACTTCTCATCCTTTTCCGCAAACCATATCTGATCTCTGCGGAAGAAGGTAAGATCAAGCAGCATAGCATCATGCGTCGTAAACAGAAGCTGTGCTCCCTCAGTGTTGATCGTATTGTCCTGAACCATCTCGATCAGCCGCTTTGTCAGGAGCGGATGCAGACTGTCCTCGATCTCGTCAACGACAAGCAGTGCGCCGTTCTCCAGCGCTTGCAGCCAGCCGCCGATACGGGAGAAAAATCGTTGTGTTCCGGACGACTCCTGATCCATAAGGAGCTGAAAGTGTTCCACACTGCCATCCGCACCGATGACTCGGTGCGTGGTTGTAATGACCGGGGCCTTGCCGGAGATGTTCTTGACAGTCACATCGGAAATACCGAGGTCTGCAAGCAACAGTTCCTTCAGGATACGAGCCTTCTTCTCATCGCCGCTGACGATCTGCGCGACCGTTTCCGAAGTAGCCGGTGCTTCCTCCATCAAGAATGTCAGCTTTTCCAAGAACCACTTGTAGGCGTTTTCCGTTTGCGGCAAGTTCCAGTCATTTGAGGAAACAAGATACAGCTTATTATCCGGCGTGCGGTTACTGAGTGTGATTTGCTCATTAACATTCTCACGGAATTCGTATGCGCCGTTTTCTCTTGAGAAAATCAGTGCCTCGCGCCCGTTCGGCCAATGGTATAGATACTCCGTATAGATCTTCTTGGCATCAAAAGAAAAGCCGTAAGCATACCGAACACCTTGATAAATGAACACGACCTCAAAGGATGTAGGCACTGTGGTGTCACCAAACGGTTCCCATGGCAATTTTTGTCCCTTGGGTATTTTGGCCGCTTCTCCGACGACCATATCCTTCATCGTCATCAGTGCGTGCAGCACATTACTCTTGCCGGCGGCATTCGCTCCGTAAATAGCAATAGCCGGTAAAAGTGCTCTCTTTTCGTCCGGGTGCAGCAGATAAGACTCCAAAGACTTATCCTTTGAAGCGGCAAAACTGATCACCGCGCTATCCTTGATAGACCGGTGGTTTTCAATCGAAAACTGTATAAGCATAAGCGGATACCTCCATCCACAGTATAGTTTCTCCATTCTTCGCCTATATTATAGCAGTTAAAATCGTCTGTGTCAATATTTATATCTTGTTTTTGCAGAAATAATGCAAAATCAGATGATAAAATTATTCAAGCGGCAGCGGATATAATTTAGCCATAGGAAAATTGATGGGAAAAATATCTGATAATGGATCGGCTCCTCTGCGCCCTTGCCATATACTATAAACGAGATTATCATAAGTTAATTTATCATATGAGGACACCACAACCGAATAACCCTGATCTGCATAGAGTATGCAGATCCCATACATAGCCGGACGGCTTTCACCGATGTGAAGCCTGTCCGGCTTATTCTATTTCAAGGAGTTGATGAACCGATGGGCTATGTTACAAGAGAGATGATCGACCGGGCAAAGAAAATGGACTTGCTGACCTACCTCCAGACTTATGAGCCGCAGGAGCTGGTGCATTTCGGCGGCAACACTTACTGCACCCGTGAGCATGACAGCCTTAAAATCTCCAATGGAAAGTGGTGCTGGTTCTCACGCGGGATCGGCGGAAAAACAGCGCTGGATTACCTGATCAAGGTCAAAGAGCTCCCTTTTACCGAGGCGGTAGAGCGGATCGTGGGACGGGCGGCGGAAAGACCGTCCGTTTTTCATGCCCGCGCTCAGCCGGAGAAGCCGAAAACGCTGCTCTTGCCGCCCAAAAGTAACAGCAATACCCGCGTTATTGCCTATCTGAAAAGCCGCGGCATTGACGGCGGATTGATCGAGCAGTGTATCCGTTCCGGCCAGCTGTATGAAAGCCTCCCCTACCATAATGCCGTATTCGTCGGCATGGATAGGAACGGAACGCCGCGCTATGCGTGCCTGCGAGGCATCGGAACGGATTTTAAGGGCGAGGCGACCGGCAGCGACAAGAGATTTTCCTTTGCCCTCCCGGCTACGGGCGAAAGTCGGATGCTCTGCGTATTCGAGTCGGCCATCGACCTGTTATCTTATGCCACCATGGCGCAGGCTGGCGGGCTGTCGTGGCGGTCACAGCATCTGTTATCCCTGGCCGGAGTCTATAAGCCGCAAAAGGAAACACAGGAGCACCGTCTGCCGTTGGCGCTGACACAGTATCTGAAAGACCATGCGGAGATCAAAACCATTTGCCTGTGCCTGGATAATGACATGACCGGACGCAGCGCCACCGAGGCGATCCGACAGCAGTTGGCCGAGCGTTATAAAGTAGCAAGTGCCTTCCCCCGGCAAGGCAAGGATTATAACGATTGGCTTTGTATACGGATGGGATTGCAACCGGCGAAAGAAAATCCGATGACGGAAAGGAGCTTTGCACGATGAACGAATACAGGGTCATCATTACCGAAACATTGAAACGGGCCGTTACGGTGGAAGCCGAAAGTCGCGAAGAAGCCGAAGAAGCGGTGCGCCGTCAGTATCAAAACAGCGAGCACATTCTTGTGGCCGAGGATTTTGACGGCGTGTCTTTTTCGGCGCAGTATCCCGAACAGCAGGTCGAATTACCCTATGGGAAAATGAAAGAGCTGTTTCGTAAAGCCGAGCGTGCCGGCACTCATGTATGCGGCTATATCACCTTTATGCAGGACTGTTTTACCGTACAATACAGCGAACGCTCCCGCACCTACGCCGTGTCCAGCGGCAATAAAGCGTTTCAGCCGAACATGGGTGGATATTCCGTCTATGGAAGCTGTCTGGACGGAACGGATCCCTGTGTCCGGCTGGAGCAGTATATGGCGGTCGAACGCGGTGGTGAAAAGGGCTGGAGCGTAGAGCGCTGTTATATGCTCCGTGAGGACTATGACCGTGTGATGGCGCTTCCGGAGCGCGGACGGGATCGGGAGCGATGATCGTTTGTCGGCAGGTCGGCTCCGACGCACGACCGCAGGGAGCGTGAGAATGTGCTATACCAGCAAGCAACGCCTTTTGGGGACAAAAGGCAGCTTGACAGGGGCATCCCCCTGTAACCCCTGCGCCGCCGAGCGCGGCAATATCGCTATATGGAGGAATGAACATGACCAAACGAAACATTGAGATCAAGGTGCGGCTAAGTCGCAAGGAAGCGGAAAATCTGAATAAACAAGTGAAAAAATGCCGTCTGTCCCGCGAAGCCTACCTTCGCCATCTGATCACCGGAGAGGTACCCCGTGAAGCACCGCCGCCGGAATACTTTGCCTTTATGCGTGAGATGCACTATGTGGGGCACAACCTTAACCAAATCGCACAGAAGGCCCATGTACTGAATGTGGTGGATGCAAAGCGCTATGACGAGGACAGCAAGCGACTGGACAAGCTCATCCGGGAGGTTACAGCGGCGGTCGTGCTTCCGGCAAAGCAGGAGTAATGCCATGGCTACCACATCCATCTGGGCGGTCAAGGGCTGGCTGGGCAAGGTGGTGCTGTATATCGAAAACCCGGACAAGACGGATAATCCGAAATTCTATCGGCAAGAGGAACTGACCGATGTGCAGACCCAAAGCCTTTCGGATGTGATCGATTATGCTGTCCGTGCGGAGAAAACAACGGTCACACCGGACGACGAGAGTGCAATGGTGGTACGGCAATTTATCAGCGGCATCAACTGCCTGCCGTCCACGGCACGGGACGAGATGCTGGCAGTAAAAAAGCGTTTCGGCAAGGAGGACGGTGTAATCGCCTACCATGGGTATCAGTCCTTCGCGTCCGGCGAGGCCACGCCGGAGTTGGCGCATGAGATCGGCGTGAAGCTGGCGCAGCGGCTTTGGGGCGAACGGTATCAGGTACTGGTGGCGACCCATCTGGATAAGGAAAATCATCTGCACAATCATTTTGTGCTGAACACGGTATCCTTTGTGGACGGCATCAAATACCACCGCACCGAAAAAGATTATCATGATATGCGCACCGTGTCCGACACCCTTTGCCGGGAATATAACTTGTCGGTCATCCAACGGCCGCAAGCCGGGAAGTCAAAACACTATGGGGAATGGCGTGCAGAGCAGGAGCAGCGTTCCACCTGGCGCGGACTGATCCGCAGCGAGATCGATGAGCTGATCCGGCAGAGCGTCACCGAAAAGCAGTTTTACTATCTGCTCCGCCAAAAGGGCTATGAGGTGAAATTCGGCAAGGATATTTCGGTGCGCCCTCCTGGTAAGGAGCGCTTTGTCCGTCTGACCCGGAATTTCGGAGAGGCTTACACCGCCGAGGCCATCCGGCAGCGTATTTTGCAACAGCCCCTGCCGCAGCCGGAGCGGCAAATGACCGATAAACCAAGGCCAAAAACCTACCGCGTCCAAGGCAGCCGGCAAGCTGCGCGCAAGATCACCGGCTTTCGCGCACTGTATTTCTATTACTGCTACAAGCTCGGTATCTTCCCCAAAGGCCGCCCGCAAAACCGGGCGCGGCTCCATTTTCTGCTGCGGGAAGATCTGCTCAAACTGAATAACATCTCACAGGAAGTACGGCTGCTCGCACGGCATCAAATTGATACCGCCGAGCAGCTTGCTTTATATAAAAAGGAACAGGAGGTGAATATCCGAGAATTGTCCGCCAAACGCCGGGTACTGCAAAATGCGCTGCGCACAAAGGCAGTCCGGGACAGTCCCAAACAGGCCGACGCACATCGGGCGCAGATCCGGGAGTTGTCCGAAAGGCTCAAAGCGCTGCGCCGGGAAGTGCATCTGTGCGACGATATTGCCGAGCGCTCCGGCGTGATGGCGGAGAAACTGAAAGCTGTCCGGGAGGACGCACAAAAACAACGACAAAAGGAGGAACAACAGCATGAACACATCCGGAGACGCAGCTGAACAGGTCGTCCGACTGAGCTTGGAGGGCATGGAGGTTGCGGCAAAAATCACCGGCAGTGCGGCAAAGGAGGTGGCGGCGCTTCTGTACGCAGCACTGAAAAACCGGGACAAGAACAAAATCAAAGGACGCCAGCGGCTTACCTCCATGCTGCGCAGCGGCAAGGAGCTGACTATTTTCACCGTCAAAAACAAGGACATGGCCCGCTTTGTGGCTGATGCCAAGCGCTACGGCGTAGTCTACTGCGTTCTGCGGGAGGCAAAGGACAACCCACACGGCGTCAGTGAAATCATGGTACGCGCCGAAGATGCCGCCAAGATCAACCGCATTGTGGAGAACATCAAAATCGCCACGGTATCCGACCCCGAAGTCATCCGTGAAAACGCGGAAACAGGACGGGATAAGAATAAGGATGCCGCCGGGCAGACGGCTCCCGAACAGGAGCGCCCGCAAAAGAGTGAGGACGACCGGCTGCTGGATGAAATGATGGCAGCTCCTGCGCAGAAGCAGGAGGCTGCCCAAGAAAACCCCACGGCGGCCCGGACGGAGAAATCCCGTCCGTCCGAGCCTTCCTCAAAATCCAGAAAGAGATCCGCCGAGGGTACTGCTAAGGAAGATCGTCCATCTGTCCGCGAGGAGCTGAAGGAGATTCGCCGTGAGCAGCAGGAGACGGAGGAGCGCAAGCCGACCGAACGCAGCAGACCCGCCAAGAGTACACGACCGCAAAATGAACACCGACAGACTCCGCCGAAAAAGCGGGTCAGAAAAAGTAAGGAGAGATAAGCTATGGCAAACTTCGATGATCTTTTTACCGCCCCCACTGCCACGGAAACGCAGAGCGACCGTCCGCAGCTGACCAAGGAGGAATATGCCGCCAAGAAGAAGGCGGAACGCGACAGCCTGTATGCACTGGCGGATGAAATGGCACAGGAGGTCATGCGGGACGGAGAAGCCTTTCGGGGCTTTCTGGATGTGCAGGCACGATTTGACCGCTATTCGGCCACAAACGCGCTGCTGATCTATGCACAGAACGATGAGGCCACCCGCCTGCGGGACTTTGACGGCTGGAAGAAACAGGGGGTATATGTCCGCAGGCATGAGACGGGCATCTCCATTTTGGAGGCCGGGGACAGCTATGTGACCGAGGACGGCCGCACGGGATATTATTATCATGTAAAAAGGTCTTTGATATTGCACAGACGGATGCCAAACGCCAGCCGCAGGTGCATTATGATGACCGCCTGCTGCTCTCGGCTTTGATTGCCAAGCGCCCGGTGCCCATCGAAATGGCGGAGAATGTCCCAAACGGTGCGACTTATGACTACACCCGTAGAACCGTCGTTGTCCAGCGTGGCATGGATGGACAGGATATGTTTCGCTGCGTGTCGCTGGCGATGGCCCGTGCGGAGCTGGACCAGACGGAGCACGCTGACCCGCAGGCGGATGCGTTCCGGGGCTATTGCATCTCCTATATGCTCTGCCGCAAATATGGGGTAGATGCCCGTGGGTACGATTTCAGCCGCCTGCCGGAATCGCTGCGGGATGCCGATTCGCAGACCATTCGCAGTGAACTGACCGATATCCGAGATACGCTCCAGGCCATGACCGGCAGAATGGGGCGGGCGCTGGAGCAGAGCCGTGCCGCCGCACAGAAAAACGCCAGAAAGGAGCGGTAAGCGATGGAGAAACCGAGCAAGCGAGTGCTGACCCTCGATTCGTACCAGCATGGAGTGGTCATTCATGCGCTCAATGAACTGCGAAACGACCTGATCCACGAGCAGCGTCCCACGGATATTGTGGATGAGGTGCTTGTCAAGACCATTGATGCGCCGAGCAAGTCCCGGAAGGGCAAATGCAGGGATGAACGGTAAACCCAAGAGCGTATGGTATCTGATGGGCCTGCTTCCTGCGGCGTGGCTGGGGCTGCTGGTGGCCCCGGCCGCATCCGGTGGACTTTTCGAGATCATCCGGCAGTTTCCTGCGGCGATGCAGCACCCGTTTCATATTATCTGGTGCGAGGACAGCGGAAAGGCTGTCCTCTTTTTTGTCGCCGCCTATGGCCTGCTGGTGGGAGCGATGTTGTCCACCCGGCGCAGCTACCGGCGTGGCGTGGAACACGGCTCCGCAAAATGGGGCAGCCCGGAGCGGCTGAACCGGAAATACTGCGCCAAGCCACCGGAGCCGAACAAGGTGTTCACCCAGCATATCCGCATGGGGCTGGACGGACGGAAGCACCGGCGCAACCTGAACACGGTCGTAGTCGGCGGCAGCGGCGCGGGCAAGACCCGTTCGTATGCCAAGCCCTGCCTGTATGAGGCTTGCCTGTCACCGCAGGGTTCGTCCTTTGTCTGCCTTGACCCCAAAGGCGAGCTGCTTCGCGATTCCGGACGGCTGCTGGAGGAAACCGGATATGAGATCCGGGTGCTGGATCTGCTGCACATGGAGAAAAGTCACTGCTATAATCCCTTCGTCTATCTGACCGATGACAACGAGGTGCAGATGCTGGTGACGAATCTATTCAAGGCGACCACACCCAAGGGCAGCCAGACCAATGACCCGTTTTGGGACACGACGGCCGCTATGCTGTTGTCGGCGTTGGTCTACTATCTCTACCACGAAGCGCCGCCCGATGAGCAAAACTTTCCGATGGTCATGGAAATGCTGCGCGCCGGTGAGGTGCGGGAGGAGGATGATTCCTACCAGTCGCCGCTGGATGTGTTGTTTGAGCGGCTGGAAATGCGCGACCCGGAACATATTGCGGTCAAGTATTATAAGGACTATCACTCCGGCAGCGCCAAAACACTGAAAAGCATCCAGATCACACTGGCGGCAAGGCTCGAAAAATTCAATCTCTCGTCTGTGGCGGCGCTGACCGCCACGGACGAACTGAATTTGCAGGATATGGGCGAAAAGCGTGTGGCACTGTTTGCGCTGATCTCGGACAGTGATACGAGCTTCAACTTTTTAGTATCCGTTTTGTATCAGCAGCTCTTTCAGCAGCTTTTTGACAGCGCCGACCATAAGCACGGCGGCAGCCTGCCCGTCCCCGTACACTTTTTAATGGACGAATTTGCGAACATCTCACTGCCGGAGGATTTTGACAAAAAGCTCTCCACCATGCGTTCCCGCAATGTGTTCGTGTCCATCATCCTGCAAAACATTGCGCAGTTAAAGGCGCTGTTTGAAAAGCAGTGGGAGAGTATTTTGGGCAACTGCGACGAGCTGCTGTATCTCGGCGGCAACGAGCAGGGATCCCACAAGTACATCTCGGAACTGCTCGGCAAGGCCACGATTGACACGAACACCTACGGAAGATCGTCCGGGCGAAACGGCAATTACAGCACCAATTATCAGATCACCGGGCGTGAGTTGATGACACCGGATGAGGTGCGGATGCTGGACAACGGCAAGGCGCTGCTGTTCATTCGCGGCGAATTACCGGTCTGCGACGACAAGTTTGACATCATGACCCATCCGCTGGTGTCGCACACCCCGGACGGCGGCGCACCGCCTTATATCCACGGAAGCGCCGAGTACGCCATTGCAGCGATCACCATTCACGACCGGCTTCTGCCAACGGATCCCGTGGCAGTTCCGAGCGAAAACGAAACCCAATACGAGCTCCTTTCCAACGAGGAATTGGAGGCAATTTATGAGCTGGAGGAAAAACCCAATGAAGCATCTCAAAAGCACTAAGAAAAGCAAACACACCCACACCCGTCCTCTGCCTATAGGGAAAAAGAGCAGGGGGGTCCTGGCGGTCTATGCCGCTGTTGTGTTCACCGTATGTTGTCTGCCCATGACAGCCTTTGCCGCAGGAAATGACCCGTTGGCGGTCATCAACAATCTGTCTGATTTTATCTTCGGCGTGATCCGCGCGGTCGGTCTGATTCTGCTGGGCTGGGGTATTGTACAGATCGGTCTGTCCTTTCAGAGCCACGATCCCAGCCAGCGCAGCAACGGATTTCTGACACTTGCCGGCGGTGTCGTCGTGACCTTTGCTAAGGAAATCCTGACGCTGATCACGGGTTAATGGAGGAAAGGGTCATGGAAAAGTGCCAATGCTATATCCATTCGCTGAAGCAGGGTGAAAATCATGTGCTCGGAGAGGCGACGATTTTGAAACGCCTCGGAGACAATGACTATCTGGCAGAGTATAACGGCGTAAAATGCCACGCCATATTCAATCCCTTTGCCGGGCACTACTTTGTGGATGATGTGTATGGCGTGATCCGCAGCACACCCGACCGGGGCGAGCGATAATCAAAATACGGCAGCGAGGGGCAGGCTTCGTGCCTGCCCCCTTATGCTGTCGGGAAAGGAGGAAGCTATATGAGTGATAACTGGGTCGTACAGAATCTCGAAAACGCACTTGAAACTTGGAATGAAAAGTTGGCGGAAATATGGCAGCTGCTCACACAGTCCCCCGAAAACTTCAAGGGCGGCACAATATGGAATGTGATCAAGACCATTAACGGTACTGTGCAGGCCATCGGCTTGGCGCTGTTGGTGCTTTTTTTCGTGGTAGGTATCGTTAAGACCTGCGGCTCCTTTGCCGAGGTCAAAAAGCCGGAGGTGGCGATCAAGCTGTTTGTCCGCTTTGCACTGGCGAAAGCGGTCGTCACCTATGGGCTGGAGCTGATGATGGCGCTGTTTTCCATTGTGCAGGGCGTTATTTCCACCATAATGACGGCGGCCGGTATGGGCACAGCACAGCAGACCGTGCTTCCGGCAGAGATCGTGACCGCCATTGAGGATTGCGGCTTTTGGGAAAGTATTCCACTCTGGGCAGTGGCCTTGATCGGCGGATTGTTCATCACAATCCTCTCGTTTATCATGATCCTCTCCGTTTACGGGCGCTTTTTCAAACTCTATATTTACACAGCTATCGCGCCAGTACCGCTGGCTACCTTTGCCGGTGAACCGAGTCAGCAGGTGGGTAAGAGCTTTCTGAAATCTTACGCCGCCGTTTGCATGGAGGGTGCGATCATTGTGTTGGCCTGTATCATCTTCTCTCTGTTCGCATCCAGTCCGCCCGTGGTCGATCCGAACGCAGCGGCGGTCACACAGGTATGGTCTTACATTGGCGAGCTGATTTTTAACCTGCTTGTACTGGTGGGAACGGTAAAAATGGCAGACCGCGTAGTACGCGAAATGATGGGTCTTTAATTTGAAGGAGGAAATACAATGATTCAAAATAATGTAATTCGCAGCGATGATCCCCAGGCGGTGGAAAAGCTGCAAGCGAAGCTCGATAAGCTGACTAAGCAGCACGCACGCATGAAGGAGATCAACGCCTACTTCAAGAAACACGCCACAGCGCTGGGCTGTCCCGGCCTTTCGGACGCGGAGGCGGCCAAGCTGGACGAGCGTGTGCAAACCGGCTATTCGTGGGAAAAGCAGCCCTATCCGTCTTATATACTCAGCGGCAACACAGCGGAAATGCGCAGACTTAGGCAGCGCATTGAGGAGGTGTCCCGAACACAAAACACGGAATATGCAGGCTGGGATTTTCCGGGCGGTCATGCCGAGGCAGACAAGGAAGATAATCGCCTGCGCCTGTATTTTGACGGAAAGCCCACGGAGGAACAGCGAAGCAAGCTAAAATATAACGGCTTCAAATGGGCACCGTCTGTCGGCGCATGGCAGCGTCAGCTCAATGACAATGCTATTTATGCTGCCTCGCGGCTGGATTTTCTCCGCCCGGAGAGCGGTGAAAGCCCCACGGCGCTCCAACCGAAAGTACCGGCTAAAAGCACACCGGAGAGAGGATAACGACTATGGAAATCAAGATCAATCGCGAGATACGCGAATATAAAGAGAATATGTTTTTCGGGCTGTCGCTGCGGCAGCTCGTTTTTTCTGTGCTGGCCTGCGGTGTTGCCGTCGGTATTTATTTCGGTCTGCGGAATGTGCTGGGTACGGAAACGGTCAGCTGGCTGTGTATCCTCGGCGCGGCTCCCTTTGCTGCCATGGGCTTTGTAAAATACCACGGCATGACGGCGGAAAAATTCGTGATCGCATGGGTACGCTCGGAATTTTTGATCCCCAGGCGGCTGACCTTCAAGCCGAAGAATTTATACCGCGAAGCCATGCGGGAAGCGCACGCCAAAGCCCAAAAACGACACTGACATTGGAAACTTGGGTGCATTTTACCCTAAGTTCAAAACGACATCCGACCACACCCGAAGGAGGCAAAAATGCTGAAAACACTGAAAAACATCCGCCGCAGAGATACGGATAAATTTATGATCCCTCACAGCGTGCAGGAGGTGATCCCCATCCGCACGGTCTGGAAAAGCGGTATTTTGCTTGTGGGGCAGAACCGCTATAGCCGCACCTGGCAGTTTTCCGACATCAACTACGCGCTGGCCGGCGAGGAAGATCAGAAATCCATGCTGCTGGGGTACAGCGCCCTGCTGAACCTCTGCGACAGTAATGCCGACACCAAGTTGAGCATCGTCACCCGAAAGCTCAACCGCCGTGATTTTGAGGAATACATCATGATCCCCTATGAAAACGACGGCCGCGACCATTACCGCAAGGAATATAACGATATGCTGCTGGAAAAAGCATCCCACGCCAGCGGTATGATCCGCGACCTGTATATCACGGTGACGATCACACGCAAAAGCTATAAGGAGGCCGAAAGCTATTTCGCCCGCACCGGTTCGGAGTATACGCTGACGCTCTCACGCCTCGGCTCGCGCTGCACGGAGCTGGATATGATGGATCGGCTGCGCATTCTGCACGGCTTTTTCCGTCACGGCGAGGAAGCGGACTTTCATTTCGACCCAAAGCTGTCCATGAAGCTGGGTCACAGCTTTAAGGACTACATCTGTCCGGACAGCTTTGAATTTGACCGGGACTGTTTCCGCATGGGCGACCGTTACGGCCGTGTGCTGTTCCTCAAGGATTACGCCGCCTATCTGCGGGACGATATTCTCTCGGAGCTGTCCGGTATTGACCGGCCGATGATCCTATCTATTGATGTGGTACCGATCCCCATGGACGAGGCGATCCGCGACGGAGAAAGCCGTCTGCTCGGCGTAGAGAGAAACATCGTGGACTTTTTACGCAAGCAGCAGCAAAACAACAATTTCTCCGGCACGATCCCCTACGACATGGAAAAGCAGAGGGCTGAGATGAAGGAATTTCTTGACGACCTCACCTCCCGTGACCAGCGAATGCTTCTGGGCATGGTGACGCTGGTGCATACGGCGGACAGCAAGCAGCAGCTGGACGCTGACACCGACTATATCCTCACCTCTGCCACACAGCGGATGTGCCAAATGGCCACGCTGCGCTTTCAGCAGATGGACGGCCTGAACACAGCACTGCCCATTGGCGTGCGGAAAATTGATATTCTGCGCACCTTCACCTCGGAAGCGCTGGCGGCGCTGATGCCGTTCCGTGTGCAGGAGATCATGGAGCCGGGCGGCATTTATTACGGTGAGAACGCCATCTCCGGCAATCTGCTGCTGTGCAACCGTGCAAATTTGCTCAACCAATCCACCATCATTACCGGCGTACCCGGCAGCGGCAAATCTTTTTCGGCAAAGGAGCTGATCGTCTTTCTGGCGCTGGCCACGAAGGATGATATTTTGGTCTGTGATCCCGAGCGCGAGTATTATGCGCTGGGTCAGGCGCTGGGCGGTGAGGTCATCCGCATTGCGGCGGGCAGCCCCGACCATATCAACGCCATGGACATGGTGGAGGGCTACGGCGATGGCGGCAACCCGGTAGTAGATAAATCCGAGTTTATCCTGTCCCTGTTTGAACAGCTTGACCGCGGCGGCATCGGCCCCTTGCAAAAGAGCATCATCGACCGGTGCGTAGACGCCGTGTATGCGGCCTATAAGCGCGGCGGCCCTGTCCCGACGCTTCGTGTTCTCCGGGAAAAGCTGCTGGCACAGCCAGAGGAAGAAGCCCGCGATCTGGCGCTGGCGCTGGAGCTGTTCACCACCGGCAGTCTGGATGCCTTTGCCCATGAAACCAATGTGGACACCCAAAACCGCATCGTTATCTATGACATTATGGATCTGGGGCGTCAGCTCAAAACCATGGGGCTTCTGATTATCACCGACGCCATGCTCAACCGCGTGACGGAAAACTGGCGCAAGGGCAAGCGGACGCACCTGTTCATCGACGAATTTCATGTGGTCTTTCAGAATCCGTACAGCGCGGATTTCTTTGATTCCGCATGGCGTCGCTTCCGTAAACGCGGTGCCTATCCCACCGCCATTACGCAGAATGTGGAGTATCTGCTGGATTCCGTTCAGGCCAGCACCATGCTGTCGAATTCCGAAATGCTGATCCTGCTCAATCAGGCTCCCAGCGACCGGGAGAAGCTGGCGGCACTTTTGAACATTTCCCCGGAGCAGACCGGCTATATCACCAATGCCCCGGCAGGCTGCGGTCTTTTGCGCTACGGCGGCGCACTGGTGCCCTTCAAAAATCAGTTTCCGAAAGATACAGAGCTGTACCGCCTTATGACCACTAAACCGGACGAGAGCATTATTGTGGGAGGTAATACGAAATGAGAGGTGCACAGAAACATCATGGCGGATATTAAAACAAAAGAGTCGGTTCGGGGCACGGTCAAGACCATTGACCGTGCTGCCGTTGTCTCTGAACGCATCAAATCTGCCGCCGTTCGCACCAAGGACACTGCGGATACCGCTGAAAAAAACACCGCTCCTGCGGAGACTTCTCCGCAGGAGTACGGCGCACAGCAGATCAAAGATACCGTGCGCCGATGTGTGGCAGGACCCGAGGTTCAGCTGCAAAAACGCGGACGGCGCGGGTTTTCCGATGCGAAGCGCAATGCCGGTAAAGCACGGGACAACATTCAGAAATGCAAGGATGCGTTCAAGGGAACCCAGCCGAAAAAAGCCACACAGCAAGCGGTTCAGAAAGCCGGAAAGGGTACGCTCAAAACGGCACAGTCTGCCGGAAAGGGCTCCGTAAAGGTCGCACAGAAGGGGGGCAAAGCCGCGCGGCAGACCGGGCGGGCAGCAGTAAAAACAGCGCAAACCACGGCTAAGACCGCCAAGGTGACGGCAAAGGCTTCCGCAAAAGCACCGCAGAAAACCGTACAGGCGGCAAAGGCGGCAGCCAAGGCTACGGTACAGGCCGTTAAGGTTGCCGCAAAAGCCACCGTTGCGGCGGTCAAAGCGATCATTGCCGGAACAAAGGCGCTGATCGCCGCCATTGCCGCAGGCGGCTGGGTCGCGGTAGTCGTCATCCTTGTGCTTTGCGTGGTCGGGCTGATTGCCAGTTCCTGCTTCGGCATCTTCTTCTCCGGCGAGGATAGCGGCACGGGACAGACCATGCGGCAGGTGGTACAGGAGATCAATGCCGACTATCAATTACAGATTGACGCCACAAGGGTAAGCAGCACCTATGATGAGCTGGAAATGCCCGGGTCCCGTGCGGTCTGGCCGGAGGTGCTGGCCGTGTATGCGGTGAAAACCACTACTGACCCCGATGATCCGCAGGAGGTCGCCACGGTGGACGATGTCAAAAGGGCCATCCTCAAGGATATTTTCTGGCAGATGAACGAAATATCTTCCCGCACCGAGCGTAAGACTGAGGCCGTCATCACCGAAACCGACGACGGCCACGGAAACATTGTGGAAACCGTCACGACGGTCACACGCACCTATCTCTATATCACGGTCAGCCACAAGACCGCCGAGGAAATGGCTGAGCAATTCGATTTCACCGCCGACCAGCGGCAGCAGCTTTCCGAACTGCTTGCCGAGGAAAACCGTAAGTTGTGGTCATCCGTTCTCTACGGCATCTATACCGGGGACGATGCCATCGTCACAGTGGCGTTATCGCAGGTCGGAAATATAGGCGGTGAGCTGTACTGGTCGTGGTATGGCTTTGGAAACCATGTGGAATGGTGCGCCTGCTTTGTCAGCTGGTGCGCCGACCAGTGCGGCTATATAGACATTGGCATATGCCCGAAATTTGCCGGTTGTGAAAACGGTGTGCGGTGGTTTCAGGAGCGTGGGCAATGGATGGACAGCTCTGCTGAGCCTGTACCTGGCATGATTATCTTCTTCGATTGGGACAATCAGAGCGGCTCTGGCCCCCAGGACGGGGAGGCCGACCATGTGGGTATCGTGGATTGCGTCAAGGATGGAAGTATTTATATAGTTGAAGGTAACAGCAAAAATTTATGCCGTCGGAACTCTTATCCAGTAGGCGATCATCGAATACTAGGATATGGCTTTATTAGAAAGTAATGTGCGATATATTAGCAAATCGTCTAATAGAATTTAACGAATAATATGGCCAAATATATTGCAATACGCCACATTAATTGGTACGATGGTATTACAAGCAAGACCGGACGAAATAGTTTCAAAATGGAGGGGCTATGGTCTTATTGGTTGCATTCAGTGTTTTTTTTCGCAAAAACGATGACTTGTTAATACCCGATGCTCTTTCCAAGTATCAGCAGAAGCTGGAGCTGCCAGGTGATGCGATAAAAGATGCCGGATTGCGCGGTGCGTATAAGTGAATAAAGCGCTTCTATGAAGGAATGGTCAAGACGACCTGTCCTTTATAGAAGCGTTTTTTTATAGTGGTGCTGTGTTATGGCGTGATGCTGCCAGCTGAATATGAACAAAATGCCTTTACGAAGACCGAGTTCATTACACTGCGAATCGCTCACCAGGCATGTGCCGTGCCGGGGTCCTCCGTCCGACTTTTAACTACGCAAAAATCGGACAATAAAGGAGGACCATAAAGGCGTGGTTCCGTAAGAAAACATTTATGTGAGAGAATCGGCGTAGTTTAGGCTACGCCGGTTTTCTTTTCTTTTCGGGCTGCTTGGGATTGATCCCTTGCTTCCTCAAAATCAAATGCACCAATGAAGTTGTAGACGATCTCAATTTCTCTGACCTTAATGCGTGGCTCGTTCTCGTCCGGCGTGTAAACCTCGGAGACATAAATTTTATCCACAAACTCCCGGAGAATGGAAGCGTCAAGCTGCTGCATATCGGTGTACTTTCTGACCGCTGCAATGAACTGTCTGACGTTGACTTTCTGCTTCTCCTGCTCCTTGACTTCCTGCCGCAGATGTTCGACAAGATTTGTAAGGTTGGTCTGTTCCAGCTCATAGTCACGGGACAGTTTGATGAAACGCTCGTCGGAGAGCTTGCCGGAAATGTTATCCTCATACAGTCGCTTGATGATAACATCCAGCTCGGCAATCCGCTTTTGCGATTGCGCCAGAGAGTCTTTCTTTTGTGCCAGCTCCTTATCCCGTTCCCGCAGGCTTTGATCTGCGGCCCGCTGCACGAAGTCGTCCTCATACTGCGTCACATACTGAATGGCTTCTCGCAGGTTTCGCAGCACGATTTCTTCAAGGACAACGCGCCGGATAGAATGGGTCGAACATAAAGTGCGGTCTTTACGGTAAGTTGAGCAAAGGTAATATTCCTGTTCAGGTTTGAAGTGATTGGCTCTGCACAAGTACATCTTTCCGCCGCAATCCGCACAGAACAGCAGGCCGGAGAACATACCCATGTCGCCCATCTTAGTGGGACGGCGGCGGCCTTGTCGGATTTTCTGGACGATCAGAAACACGCTTTCCTCAATAATAGGTTCCTGTGTGTTCTCAAAGATCACCCAATCCGCCGGATCATTCCACAATACTTTCTTGCTCTTGAACGATTGCTTAGAAGTTTTGAAGTTGACCGTATGGCCCAAATAGTCAAGGCGTTCCAAAATATGCACTACCGTCTTTGTTGCCCATTTATAAGGGTCAGTTGGCCGTTTAGATGTTGTCGGCAAGTCGTTTTCGTAGCAGTAAGCAACAGGCGAAAGAACTTTATTTTCTTGGAGCCATTTTGCAATTTGCGTCGGCCCCATGCCGTCCATGCACAGTGCAAAAATCTTCTGGACAACGGCGGCAGCTTCTTCATCCACGATCCACCGCTTCTTGTTCTCCGGGTCTTTCTTGTACCCATAAGGCGGGATAGTGGTGAGGTGTTCGCCGGAGCGTCCTTTGGATTGCCACGTTGCCCGGATTTTCTTGCTGGTGTCCTTGGCGTACATTTCATTGAATACGTTGCGGATGGCGGTAAACTCGCTGTCCCCGCGCACACTGTCCACACCGTCATTGACGGCAATAAAGTGGACACCGTACTCTGGAAACAGCATTTCCGTATACATTCCGACTTGCAGATAGTTACGCCCGAATCGGCTCATATCCTTAACGACAACGCGCTTGATCTTGCCCGCCTTGATGTCGGCAAGCATCCGCTGGAATCCGGGCCGGTTGAAGTTGGTTCCCGAATATCCGTCGTCCTCGTCGTAGTGGCGGATGGCGGTATAGCCGTGATCCCGGCAATACTTTTCCAAAATCCGCTTCTGATTGCTGATACTGTTGCTCTCGCCGTCCAGCTTATCTTCTTGGGAAAGACGCTCATAGCAGGCGGTAATGCCCTCGGCTTCCTCCTGCGGCTGGCTGTGGACATAGAATTGCAGCACCGTGTTTTGGATAGCCGTCTTGGTTTCCTCGCTCAACGGCGCGTCATTGGATACGCGCTGAAAGGAAGTGACTGGCTGTTGGTACATTTGATTGTCAAGGTTCAAAGTAGTATCGTTATTCCGTGTCGCACGGGGGTTCCGTGCAATCACCATTTCCGGCTGTTTGCTCATAAGTTCCTCCTATTCCGCAGCCGGAAAACGAGGCATGATACAAGTATATTATACCATATCATGTCCCATCCGTCTGCTTGTAGGAAATGAAAAAATCTTTAATTTTTAAGTGGCTGCCTTGCTCAAATCGTTTTGGAGCAGCCGACGGATTTTCTTGACTGCGGTTTCTTTCGCGCCGTCTTTGACGGTCGCTTTCACAATATATCGAACGCCTCCGATCTCGTACTGACGTACAACGGGGGCGGTCTGGTTCTGACTTGTTACTGTACTCATACAGTAATCCCCCTTTCGCTTACATTGGTGTAAAACGAAATGGGCAGTACGGACGGCTGCTGGCACAGCTCCACGGGAATCTCACCCCGGCCCATGCTGATGGGTGCGCCGCGCAATGCTTTGAGGGCGTTCAACGCGGGAGTATCATTGTCCTGCCTGTACGTCGTCGCCCACAAGTTGCCACACTTGTTTTACAGCCCAGTTTGATCGCTCCGCTTTTTCCTATGGAAAAGCCTCATGGCGCACCTGCCGCACGGCTCGGCACAGACAGAATGTGTCCGTTTGCCCTATGATGCGCCGCTATATACGGGCATATTTTTCAAAGAACTGTGACGCCACAGACCTTTTGCTGGCGGGGAAAGGGTAAGCCGCTGCATCCAGCCGGGCGATTATCGTTAAACCTTAACGATAGCTTGGATCAACCTGATTTCTAAGCACCGTTTCATGTACTCGTCCACGCACAAATGAGGATAGCCGTCCTCGTCATAGAGCGTCCGGGTACACAGACAATTCATGTAATTGTCATAGTACCGAAGCAACCGTTCTACGGCTTGGGGATCGCCTGCACGGGCGGACACATACACTGAAAGGGGCAAAGGCTCTTTGCCTTTGTAGGCAGGTTCTTTCATCCGCGTCAACCTCCTTCCGGCATGAGCGCCATCAATTTTACACGCAACTCTTTCAGTGTCTTTGTCCTGTGGCGCTGGACGGCGCTGCGGGACATCCCTGTGAGGCTGGCGATCTCGCCATCTGCCATATCCAGTACGCAGTACAGGATCAAAATACTTTGTTCCTGTTGCGGCAGGTTGGCAAAAGCGTCGGCCACAAGCTCGTTGTCGATATGTAAATCGTACCCATGAGAGCTAAACACAAAGCTGTCGCTGGGATAGCGGTCTACGGTGCAGAGCTTGTCCAACTCATGCTGCGGCAGGTCGCTGAACATCGTTTCACGATCTCTTTGACGCTTCATATTCCGCAGATAAGCCCGTGCCTCATTCTTCAACACTTTTTTGCAAAAGGCATCGAACTGGCCTTGTCCATAGTCGCGGGGGATAGCTTCCATCATTTTCACCCCCTTTCTGTTGGGGGATTGGGTGGTTCTCTCCCTTTCCGCTACTACTAATCCTGCGATACCCTTTGCTGCCCGCTGAACGCCTCCTTTTTGGACTTTTTTTGGAAAAACTTCCAGAGCAAATATGAAACCGCAGGAAACGACAAAATTCGCCCGGCAGGTCGTAGACCCACCGGGCGAAAATTAAATTGATATGAAGTTTCCTTACATAGTATAGTTCATACTGCTGGCCGGAGCTGCCCCCTGTTGGGTACAGGCTTTTTTTAAGAAGTTATGCTTTTGAAAAACAGGACATATCAGCATGGCGGCTTCCTCCGTGGGCCGCCGATCCTGCGCCGGGCAAAGGAAAGCGGCGGCCTTGATTTCTCAAAGCCGCCGCTGGTTTTATAGGCGTGTCAAAAGGGCTGCTGTACGACGGCTTTTTTTCTTTTTGCCGTCGTCCGGCAGATTGTTATTCAATATTCAGTTCGATGTTTCCAGTAAAGTCCTCACACGCAATGCCGATATAATTTCCACCATCAGGAAGTGTAATTGTGTCACTATAAGTTCCGGTTGTTTCAATCAAAGTGACCGCTTCATCCGATCCAGAAGTCCAAAATACTTTTGCAGTACCTTCCGTAACCTCCAAAGTGCAATCAATAGACAGCTCCTTACCGGCTTCTCTCTTTATGGAAGTTCCTCCGAACAAATACTCTGTATCTGAAAAATTCTCATAATCAGCCGTATAAGTTCCCGTGTAATCATCAATCCCTTTTTCTTTTGTTCCCTCCAAAGATAACTTTCCTGTAAGCTCTATGGCCCCAGCCGACTGAATGATGTTATTATAATGATCGAGAATTTCATCTTTTGAACAGCCAGACAGCATAAAACTTCCCACAAGAATAAGTGCTAATGCTAAAACTATTTTCTTCATAAAATTATCACCAACCTTTCTTTGGTGCTGCCTTTTTAGTCTTTTTCTTTGTTTGGGTTGCTTCTCGCTCGTTCATGCACAAAATCAAGATGGCAGAAATAACGACGGCAAGCACAAGACTGCAAGAACAGGTTCCGATATTCCAGTTGACTGCGGCATCATAGCTGCGGTAGCCTACCATTCCAAGACTTGCGGTAATTGGATAGAAGTTTGCTAATGTCATATTTCCTGCGGCAAACATCCCTCCGTATCCGTAAACAAAAGCAATGATTACACCGACTAAAAAGCTGCCTGCTCTCCGACAAGTAAGAGCGATAATTGGCAGAACCGCAAGATATAAAAAGAAATTAACTGCGGTAATCTGCAAGGTTGCTTTTAGTGCCAAGGAAATCTCAAAGCCGGGAAATCCTACAATTATTTCCGCTATGATTGTAAACAGACTGCATATCAGCCCAAAAATAACAGACAATACGCCGCACACAATCAGTTTTCCGATCAGCAGTTTCTTAAAAGAGATTGGCACAGTCAGAATATTTTTCAATGTGTCATCCGTCTGCTCACGAGAAATCATATATCCGGCAATCAGGCTGATACACATTGGAAAAATCATGGACATATTATTTTTGATGACCTGTTCTGTAAGATAGGCGAAATCCCAAACAGAACCATCATTCGCCATAGAGGTAAACAAGGTCAGCAGGACGGATAGGAGCATGAGCGCAACGCCCGCCCAAAGGATATGATACCTTTTCAATTTATAAAATTCTGTTTTTACAATGCGAACCATGTTTATTCCCCCCTTTGCTTATATAGTCTGTCAATCAGTAAGAACGAAACGATTGCCATGACCCCAAGAATGAGTACAACTTGAAATGTTGAAGGAATTAGCCCAGTCATTTGCTCCAAGTCCATTTTTATACCATGGGCCGCCATATCTCCCGCACTCCAAAATGTAGTCAATGGCGTGGGCAGAAGCCATAATATGGTTTTAGGCAGTGTGTCAAACAATGCCGTAGCACTCATGTTCAGAACGCTATAAAAGACGCACAGCAAAATGGAAAAAACATAGGTCTTACTAAAAAAGACAACAAGAACAATCAACGGGAGTGTTCCCGCCGTAATGAAAATTCCTGTTTCAACCGCTAAAAACAACTTATAGCCTATTCCATAAACTTCCAATGTTCCGAATCCGCAGATAATTGTTACAACGGTAGAAGCAACACAAAAAACAATTCCAAAGAGAAACAGGACAATAATCTTTGCAAGCACCATTTGCGTGCTGGTTACGGGAATTGTACGCAGATTTTTGAATGTATCGTTGTCGCGTTCCATAAAAAACAGGATAGCGGCAATCACTCCGATAATGCAGGGCAGTAAAAACTGGATACCATATCCCAACACCATATTAAAAAGTCCGTCGAAAGCATCTGCCTGATCCGTATATCGCTCCATCATAGAAGGTGTTGTCATCAGATAGGTCAACGGGATCGGAAACAGGAAAGCAGCCAGAATAATCAGAGGAATAAATTTCTTCCGTTTCAATTTCAAAAATTCGCATTTGATTAGTTTAAGCAATTCCTTCGCCCCCTGTCACACGCTTGAAGTAATCTTCAAGACTTTCTTCACAAGTATGCGCCTCCGATACCTCCAATCCGCTTTCTACAAAGGCAGTTACAATTTTCCCCACAGGCAGATCAAGGTTGTGCAGGCGCAGATTGTGGTCGTCCTGTATGGAAAAATGGTTTTCATGGAAAGTACGTTCCAAAATTCTTGCTGCCTGTGCAGTATCAGAGAGCGTAAACCGGATATGCTTACTGCTTTTTTGCTCCAACTCAGCAAGGCTTTCTTCTTCCAGCAATGCGCCGTGGTCGATAATTCCAATATCGTCAGCCAGCAAGGAAATCTCCGAAAGAATGTGACTGGAAATCAAAATGGTTTTTCCTCTTGCGTCGCAAAGTTCCCGAATGAAGGAGCGTACTTCTGCAATACCGATAGGATCAAGACCGTTGATCGGCTCATCCAAAATCAAAAGTTCCGGATCGTGCATAACAGCAAGGGCGATGGCAAGCCGCTGCTTCATACCAAGAGAATACTGTGAAAAGAGCTTTTTATCTTTGTAGGGCAGTCCCACCAAATCCAGAGCGTCTTTGACGGCATGATTGTTTGGCACGCCCCGCAGGGTAGCAAAGATACGCAGGTTCTCTGTGCCGGTCAGATTGGGATAAAAACCGGGGACTCAATTAGGCTGCCGATACGGGGCAACAACTTCTTTTCGTTCCCCTGCAAAGATTTCCCCCAGATTTTGACCTCCCCGGAAGTCGGCTTCGTTAATCCCAACAGCATTTTCATGGTAGTGGTTTTTCCGGCTCCGTTGCGACCCAGCAGGCCATAAATTCTCCCGCGCTTCACATGGATATTTAAGTCAGCCACACTCTTTTTGTGAGCCGTATTGCTTCGTCAGATTTTTTGTTTCAATGATATAATTTGTATCCATATTCAAAACCTCCTGTTCTGTAAAGTATTCTATCACTCCAACCTTGCATTAACCTTGCCGCAACCTTGCATTAACCATGCAATTTGAACCCGGCAAAATGACAAAGGTTCCCGCCATAAAGACGGGAACCCGCTTAAATCTCCAAAGGAAAATGCAACATAAATGTAGTTCCTTTTCCCGGAAAACTTTCAACCGTTATGCTTCCACCCATCTTTTCTACAAGCTGATGGACAATAGAAAGACCAAGACCGCTGCCTTTTTCAGACCGGCCTTTATCACACTTATAAAGCCGTTCAAATATGTGCTTCAAATCTTCTTTCTCAATTCCCACGCCATTATCCGCCAGCAGCAGTTCCATGTTATTTCCCTTCATTGATAGGGCGATTTTGATTTTGTCCGCATGGCTGTGAGCGATTACATTTTGAATGAGGTTATTGATGATCCTCATATAGCTGTCCATATCCAATCTTACCCGAACTGGCTGTTCAGGAATATCAATATCATAATCAACCTGTTTATCCTCAAAAATAGGTATCCAGTCAATCAGGATATTTCTTGTCAGCTCCGCGACCTCAACGCTCTGGATTTCCAAAGCGAACTCGTTGGAATTTAACTTGAACCAGTCAAAAAGCACATCAATATATTCTTTCAGATCGTGGGCTTTCCGGCGGGCGGTTTCGATATAATCATCCCGGTCTTTTCCTGTGACAATCCCCTTATGTGCAGCATCCAGATACCCGATCAGAGTGGTAAGGGGCGTCCGAACATCGTGGGAAAGGCTCGTCATAAGCTGGCGGTTGGTTTCTTCTGCCTGCCGTACAGTCGAAAGTCTGCTTTCATAGGCCACAACAATCTCATTGATTTGATAGGCAAGAGGGGCTACCAGTTCATTTGTTGCAGACAAGATGCGCCGATTACCATTTCCATTTTTACATCCATCAGAGCATCGGTCATTTCTGCTATTTGCTTTTTTATGCGCCGAACGAGGATGATGGAAGTCAGCACAGCCAAAACAGCAATTAAAATGGAAAAGAAAATGATGATCTCCATACTGGCTAAACCTCCTTATTAAAGCGGTAGCCAATCCCTTTGACCGTCTGGATATACTTTGGACTGGAAGGATTGACTTCCAACTTTTTACGAAGTCGGCTGATGATCGCCATAATGTTGCTATCATCATAGAAATATTCTTCGCCCCATACTTCCTCATAAATCTGCTGTTTGGTCAAAATTTTCCCTTGATGTTTTGCACAGTATAGGAGCAGATCAAATTCCTTTGGCGGAAGTTCAAAAGTGCCATTTGCCGTCGTAACAGAACGATTTTCAAGGTCAATCTGCAATCCGTCAAAATCCAGTTTTTGTGTGGTTCCGGCTTGCTGATTAAAACGAGTGTAGCGGCGAATGAGGGAAACAATACGAGCAATTAGTTCATCCATATCAAACGGTTTTGTCAGATAATCGTCCGCCCCAGCCCGTAAGCCCCGCACTTTAGAAATACTGTCATTTTTGGATGTGAACATCAAAATCGGCAAGCTATTCTCTTTACGGATTTCTTCCAGCGTTTCAAAGCCATCCATACCGGGCATCATCACATCCAGCACCACAAGCTGATACTCCTGCTCTTTTAATTTCTGCAAGCCCTCTTTTCCGGCAGTACAAAAATCGGCTTCTATATTTTCCGATTGTACGCTGCGCTTAATCAAAGCACACAGTTCTCTGTCATCATCTATAATCAAAATTTTATTCATAGCGTAGTTCTCTCCCTTGTTTTGTCCGACCATCAATCGGCTTCTCCGCAGTTTTGGGGATCAGCCAAACACCAGCCATTTTGACAGCACCGGGGATGCGTCCGTCGGTGCAGTAATAATTTATCTGTCGGGACGAAACGCCCCATTTTTCGCTTGCCTCTTTGAGCGTCATGTAATCCATGTTCACACCTCCGACAATCTATTCCATTATATTTCATTTACTCGAAGAATACAAGGAACAGAATATGAATTATAGAGTGTAGAGGTGTCACAAACGATATGCTGAACACGAGAGCTGAAAAGCCCCTCCTGTCTACGCATTTAGGGTACAAAAAGCTCACGAAAATCAAGGCTTTCTGGCGGTGGTCGGTGGGGGGACAAAATGATTTATCAAATACTTGCCGGAACGGGCTTTGAAATGCGTAGAATAAACCCATAGGAAAGCGCCGGGCGCAGGGCCAGCAGGCCGCCGCGTCCGACGTTTTCTTATGGGCTGTTCAGGATAGCCCAGATTAGTCTGCTTTGCAATCGGCGCTTCATGTACTCGTCCACCCGCACATGGGGCGTACCATCCAGATCGTAGAGCGTCCGGGTACAGAGCTTGTCCATGTAGCCCTCATAGTACCGTAAGACACGCTCCACGGCCAGAGGATCACCGGCGCGGGCCGCCTCGATCACAGACAGGGGCAACAGCTCCCGCCCACAGAAAGTCGGCTGCTTTATTTCGGTTTCCTCCTTTCATCCTCCAATCGTTTCCGCAATTCGTTCAGGGCCTTGGTGCGGTGCCGCTGGACGGCGCTGCGGGACATTCCCACAAGACTGCCGATCTCGCCGTCTGCCAGTTCCAACACGCAATGTAGGATCAAAATGCCTTGCTCCTGTTCCGGCAGACTGGCAAAGGCAGCGGCCACCAGTTCGTCCCGGATATGCAAGGTATAGCCATAGGCCGTGAATAGGAAGCTGTCGCTTGGGTATTCGTCCACTGTGCAGAGTTTGTCCATTTCTTGCTGCGATAAGGCGCTGAACTCTGTTTCGCGGTTCCGCTGGCGGCCCAAATCCCGCAGGTGAGTTCTGGCCTCGTTGCGGAGAACAGTTTTGCAGAAAGCGTCAAACCGGCAGCGTTCTCCATAACCATCAGGAGTGTACTTCATCTTCTCACCCCCGATCTGCGGGAGAATGAGAAGCCGGGGCCGGTTGCGTCGCCCCCTGTGTCTATGTTGCTGCGGCAGCTTCGGCCCGCACCGAAAAACCGCAGGAATCGACAAAATTCGCCCGGCAGGTCGTAGACCCACCGGGCGAATATGAAAGTGTTATGATGTTTTCTTACATAGTATAGTTCATACTGCTGGCCGGAGCTGACCCCTGTTGGGTACAGGCTTTTTTTTAGAAAAGCATACCCCAGCATAGCTTTAGGGAAAGACCATTGCAAATACAATGCCATAATGGTATTCAAAACAAAAATGGTCGGTACAGACATTGAGAGATGGTGTAGCAGCTTTACTCGAAAGAGGCACTTTGCCGCAATGGGTAAGGATTTCAGTATTTCAATCTGTTTTCCCTCGATGGAAATGCTGACATAGGTTGTGCAGGATATTGTTGTCAAGATAGAAAAAGCATATATGAACAGCACATCATAATCAGCAAAAGGCACCTGAAAATATTCGGCCAACTGATAAATGTATGGCGTGATCTTATCCGACATTAAAACCACCAGCAGAACAAAGACCGCAGCAAAAAGCAATCCGCAGGCAGTATTGGTTAGATATACTGGAAGCGAAAAATAACGTGTGCGCTCTCTTTCTAAAAGAGCAGATACCGGGCTGTGCTGTTTCGTGGTTTGTTTGTTCCAATCGACGGGCTGACTTTTTGAGCCTTGTATCGCGTCATTGCTATACCAGTTACGAAATATTTTGATTAGACCATAGAGCAGAGTAACGCCTATAAGGAATACCCCACCGAAGTATAAGCCTATCAACAGATAGTCCCCGTTAAGCAATCGGTGAATATACTGGCCTGCATAAAGTGTAAAAGTCGAGGTAGAAATAACATCCCCAAAATTTCCAGCAGCTATATCTGGGAATTTGCAGAACATGAAGATCATAAACGCAAACAAAATCAGGATAGCCGCCGCTGCCTTTAGTCGGGCAATACGAGCAGAGGAATTTTTCAAGATGCGGTAAATCTGTGTTCCGAACATTGTTCCCAAAAGACCGGGAATGACAGGAAAGAGAATTGTTATTCCAAGCACAATTAGATAAAACGGAAATCCCATACCTGCGGTTAGGCCAAACAGCACCATCATAGGAAGCAGCAGCGCCACAGTAAGAGCGACTTCTACCATAAACAGGACAGTCAATTTGGAGAGTATCAATGTACGCAGCGGAATTGGAGTGCAAGCATACTGTCAATATTAGTATCACTAAGGAGCAGACCACTTCCCCAACAAAAAATACTAATCGCAATATTAAGGCTCACGCAGATCAGAACCATAGGAATAACAAGTTCTGTCACTACTTCCTCCAACGACCACGCAATAGAATAAATGATTTTCAAGGAGTAAATCAGGTATGCAAGCAATCCCATTAGGATCGCTGCTATAAGCATATACAAAGTGATCGTTTTTGTGCGGTTCTTTGTATCTGCATATCGAAGCTGATTGGCATGAGATAGCTGCAAAAGATTATTCCTTAGTAGGGGTAACAGAAATTTCATCGCCATTCATCTCCATAAATACTTCTTCCAAACCCTTTGTCCCAACGATTTCTGTCGTCTGCCGGAATACAGTAATTGTCCATGCTTAATAACGGACACTTTATTGCACACCTTTTCTACCACATCAAGAATATGGCTTGAAAACAGAACAGAATTTCCACTTGCACAGAGTTCTTTCATCTGCTCTTTCAGGATCACAAATGCTTCCGGGTCTAATCCAACGAAAGGTTCATCCAATATCAGCAGTTTAGGCGTGTGCGAAAAGGCGGCAATCAGCGCAAGTTTCTGTTTCATGCCGTGGGAGTAAGAGGAAATCAAGTTATTCAAATGCGGCCCCATCTGAAAAGCTGAGGCCAATTTCTCGAAGTTTTGTTTCCGCATCTTGGACGGTACTTCGTAAATGTCACAGATAAAGTTGAGATACTGCAATCCAGTCATATACTCGTCAAGCTGGGGATTATCTGGCACATACGCCATCTTCCGCTTACAAGCCATCGGTTCTTTGAGGACAGAAGTTCCATCCAAAAGGATTTCTCCCTCGTCGATGCCGATGATACCTAAACAGGCTTTCAATGTTGTGGTTTTGCCAGCTCCATTCTTTCCGATGAAGCCCATTATGTCGCCATCTTCCACGACAAAACTAAGGTTGCTTACAGCCTTTTTCGCACCGTAGCTTTTGGATAAGTTCTTGATTTGTAACATAGCATTCCTTGCCTTTATTTAGAAAAAATTCAAAATGACATTCAAAAAAAATAACCGTTCCGCCACCAAAGTTCTTGTTGGGGCAATTCACTTCATCCCCAAATAGATCATGATGCCCGTTGCTACGAATGCAACAACAGCCATGATATAGTACATATACGGCTTTGCATTCTCTTTCTGGCTGACGGTAAAGCCAGAAATGAGGTTCAGCAGGACACAGGCCACGGGAACGCCGAACACTACAACATTGCGGGGCCAGAAAGAATTTGCTACTCCGGCAGAATCAAAATGGATGGGGATAGACTCCGGCAGGCGATTATAGAAAGCGAGAAAGACTACAAGCGTCAACGCACACAAAACGGTGCTGATAACAATATGCTTCGTTGCAGATTTCATAAGTATTACCTCCTTTAGTTGCTTTGTTTCCTCTTAAAAAAGAGGACAAGTGAATAGACCAACGGGACAACGCCAACCAGAAAAATGATTAGCGGAACGGTTACAAAAATAAGATTGTGCAGCGGATGCAGAATGCTGACAATACCAGCCAGTATCCATGTATAACCTACCCAGCCGATGCGTCTTGTACCAGCCTTCTTCATCATTGAATAGCCACGGAAACTTTAGTCCGACATAGGGATTGATGTGGTTTTTTGGGAAAATAATTGCCACTGACAATAAACAAAATACCAATAAAAACATACCAATAAGTATCTTGCATGGTCTTGGCAGGAAACAGTACGGAATATACCTGCGGGATCAAATATACAACTCCCGCAATCGGCATAATCCATTTGCCCAAAGACACTAACGCCTTGGCTCCGTTTGTCGAAGCAATTTTGATATTAAGCGCAAGGTTCAGAACAATATTCAGCAAAACGGCAATCACATAGAGCAGAATATAGTTTTCGTTACTGGCCCCGCCCATGTGGGACAGAGCGAATGCTACGATGGACAAAATAATGCAAATTGTACTTGTCAGAAACAAGGTTCGTTTATTTTTGGGGTTCATCTTTATCCTCCTGAAATTGCATAAGCCACATGACAACACTTTCAAATACCGATGTATTGATTTCATAATAGATGTATTTCTGATAGCGCGTTTCAAAAATCAAATCAGCCTTTTTTAGAGTAGAAAGGTGGTATGAAATAGTGGCATTAGTCAAGTCAAATTCTGCGGCAATTTCACCGGCTGACATCTTCCGTTTTTGTTTTAGTTTCAGCAATATCTCCCGTCGGACGGGATCGCTTAATGCTTTGAAAATAAAAGGCAACAATCTGGCCCACCACCTGATACAGTCTTTTGCGCCGGATGAAACCACGCCGGAGCAGGCCCACAAGATTGGCCGGCAGCTTGCAGATGAAGTCCTGCAAGGCAAATACCCGTATGTGCTGACCACGCACATTGACAAAGGGCACGTCCACAACCACATTATCTTTTGTGCCGTGGACATGGTGAACCAACGAAAGTATGTTTCCAACCGACAAAGTTATGCCTACATCCGGCGCACCAGCGACCGGCTGTGTAAGGAATATGGCCTGTCCGTGGTGATGCCCGGTCAAGACCGGGGCAAGAGCTATGCCGAGTGGGATGCGCACCGCAAGGGCACGAGCTGGAAGGCGAAGCTGAAAACCGCCTTTTTCTGCGGCTCTTGCAGGAGCAGCTACGAGGTCAAGCGGGGCAAGTATGTTTCGTTCCGTGCGCCCGGACAGGGCGGTTCACCCGCTGCAAAACGCTGGGAGAAGCCTACACCGAAGAAGCTATCACCGAGCGCATCAAAGGGCGGTTTGCGGAGCTACGGCATTATCAAGCAGAATGTGGACAGCATTTTGCGGGTGACGCCGGGAAAGGAGCAGGCACAAGAGCTATGAGCATACCGAGAATGAATTACCCTCAATACCGCAAGGCCCGGAAGCTGACGCATGAGTGCTGCAATTACTGTGACGGGAACTGTCTGCTGCTGGACGATGGCGAAGAATGTGTTTGTGTTCAGAGCATTTCCTATTCGCTGCTGTGCCGGTGGTTTAAGGTTGCCGTCCTCCCACTGGACGCGGCCCTGTACGCCGAGATCAGCAAAAGCCGGGACGAGGTGAAACGCTGCGCCGTATGCGGGGCCGTGTTTACGCCGAAGTCCAACCGGGCCAAATACTGCCCGGATTGCGCGGTGCGGATGCGCCGGAAGAAAGAAGCCGAACGGCAGAGGAAAAGATACCTCCTGTCTACGCATTTAGGCCGGTGAAACCCCAGCCGTGACAAGGCTTTTCCGGCATGGTCGGCGGGCAGGCAGGACAGATTATCCAATCCCCGCCAGAACACACTTCTAAATGCGTAGAAAGCAACCCATGAGAAAGCGCCGGACGCGGCGGCCTGCTGGCCCTGCGCCCGGCGTTTTCTCATGGAACGATATTATTCAATCTTACTTTTAGTGCCTTTCCGTTTAACCTGAATAGCTGCCAATACAATGAAAAGTAAATAGACCAAAATGGAAATTATAGATGCTTCAATACCAAAATCACCGCCAGATATTAAAAAAGACTTGTTATCCAGTATAAAATTGAAAATGGAACTACTGTCTGCTTCATTTCCTATATGCAAAATTCCTCCTATGATAACTATATTCCAAATACCATGAACGATAGCACTATTCCAGATAGAGTTGCTTCCATAGGCTATCAGAGAAAACAATACCCCAACGATGCTTCCAGCAATTAGAAGTTGAATAATACTTATAAAATTGAGGTCATTTCCGATAATATGAAGTAGCCCAAAAAGAACAGATGGTACTATAACGGCAATTTGTATGTTGAACCTTTTTTCCAGACATCCCATGATTATGCCCCGAAAAATCAGTTCCTCCACAATCCCTGTTGCCAGTCCATAAAAGAAGATGGCACCAGTAATTGTTGCATTGCGATCTGTGGAATTAAAAGTATTGATCTCCCAATGTCCGCCGAGCAGTATTGCAATTAGCAAAACCAAAGCAGGCATTGTCAAAGCTGATATTATCCAAACCGCTTTAACCTTAAATCGAGGAATTTTTAATTCGAGTAAAGACGTTTTCAATAGCTTTTGGCATAATAACTTGGTTCCTAAGAAGGCGAACACACAATACAGCACTCCTGCAAAGATATTGCAGATAGCAGGTGTCACGCCTATATTTAGGGGTAACTCACTGATTGAAAATGAAAGTATTTGTGCGACAGTTAAAATGATTATAGAAAGTACGATTGCAACAGTAATTTGCAATGAAGTAAATTTTATATGCTCCATTTTATGTATCAACCTTTCTCAATGACTTTGCAACAAAAACTGGAAAGCTACTGAAAAGAAATTCTCGCATTTGCTGTCAAATTTCTACCTTATTGTGTAGTGGTCGCCGGTTGAAAAAAACACTGGACGCAGGGCTGACAGGCCGCTACATCCGGCATTTTTTATTATATTATTGATCCAGTTTTTTCTTCCCTTTGCTCATAGACTTAATGATTACAATGGTGAGCTTCCAAAGCAACCATCCAATAGCAAAAATTACTGCACCAATCAAAATAGAAATAGGGAGAAAAGCTATCGCATTAGCAGAAAAAGCGCCGATGCTGATACCAATTTCTGTAATTTCGTATCCCATTAAATGAGCAACGAGCTTGATAATACCCGCAATCGGGCAAAGCACACCACTTACCATAAAGGCGATACCGCAAATACTGGTAATTGGCAAAACAAACATACCACCAATGCCTGCAAGACTGTAAAACGCAATTACGGCACTCAACCGACGCCAGTTAAAACCATTGTTTTTTGCAACAGCTTCCCCTAAATAGGCTCTTGCAAGTTCTTTCGGATTTCCCAGTCGCTCAATGATCTGTTCTGTGGAAGTACCGCTGGCCTGTAATTCAAGCATTTCGCTTTTAATCTCTTTGACAATGTCCACACGCTCTGATACAATCAGTGGTTTCAGATATTTTTCAATTTTTTCAAGATATTCGTTAAGGGATTTTTCCAGTTCCATTGTTTTATTCTCCTTTAATTTCATTGATTGCATTTAATAGATTATTCCATTCTTTAGACATTGCAGAAATATACTCAAGTCCTTTGTCCGTAATGGAATAATACTTTCTCGGCGGCAAACCCTCGGCGCTTTCCTGCCATGAGGATGAAACATAATCTTCTTTCATTAGCCGTCTAAGTAGCGGATAAATTGTATTCTCTTTTGCGGCCAAAATAGGATATTTTTCTAATGTGCTGATAATTTCATATCCATAGGACGGTCGCTGCTTTATCATTAACAGAATACAAAATTCAAGTGTCCCTCGCTTAATCTGGGATTTCCAATCGTCAATATTCATGTACTGTACCTCCTGCCTATATATCGTACTACACAGTATATCTAATGTCAAGAGTATATTAAAACAAACTTTGTATGTATCTTATCTAATAACTTAAAAACTCTATCTGTCTACGCATTTAAGCCGCTGAAAAACCCGCCATTTCGGGGCTTTTTCGGCATGGTCGGCGGGCAGGCAGGACAGGTTATCCAATCCCCGCCAGAGAGGACTTCAAAATGCGTAGGAAAATTCTTCTTATGGTGTTATTCCCGGCGCTTCTGTGGTATGCTCATAATAAAACTATGACAGGAGTGTTTAAGGGATGGCCGAACAGGAAATGTTGCTGGACAGCGCCACGATCAAGGCCGCCGTTGCAGGTGAGAAGTGGGCCACGGAAAAGGTGATCCAACACTACACCCCTATGATCGACGTGCTGGCCGTTGACGAAGATATGAAGCAGCACCTTATTCTGAAACTGCTGGAAGAACTGCCACACTTCCCGATGGGGCAGGCATAAAGAAAAAGAACGCCGGACGCAGAGGCACACAGCCCCCGCGCCCGGCGCTTTGCGATGCTTAGATCACTCTTACACTTTATATTGCATATTGTATTGCTCTAAAACCACATTGATGATATACTAAGAAAAGAATATCAAGTGTGTATCTACAAGTTAAAAGAAAGGGAAAAATATACTATGCTCAAATCAATTATAACATTGATAGTTACCCTTATTGTAGGAGTTGTATTCATGGCAATAGGAAATGATTTCCTTAATGGATCTACTGATCTCGGTGTGATTGTAGCCGTTGCCGTAGCGGGGGCCTTGGTTGTGTTTTTTAATGGACAGAAAGGAAAATGAAAGGTACGATTACAAAATAGGATTTTTGATGTGGAGAGCTGATTATGGAGAATATATTTGATAAGTTCAAGAAATTAAATTTAGACACCTCGCCCATAGGTCTATCAATCGAATTGAGAGAACCATTTTTTTGTACGCCGATTGGAGCCCAAATTATTGGGTGGGATAATGGAATACATTATTGCTTTATCAAGGGATTTAAGGAGATTGTTTTTTGCGTAAATCCAGAAACGTGCTGTAATTATTATGTTTATCCACTTGCTAAAGATTTTACAGATTTTTTAAGGTTGCTTCTTTCTCTGAAAACAACAAATGCAATTCAACAAGTAGTGTGGATGGATAAAGATGCTTTTGAAAACTTTATGAATGATCCTGATGAAGTTAGATATACAAGTAGTGAGCCAGTGCAAAGCATACTTCAAAATATTTCCTCTAATTTAGAGGTTGAACCGATAGAAAATCCATTTGATTATATCAAAAAACTCCAAAAGGATTTTCCGTATAAAGAAATAAAGTTTACAGATGAATTTTATAATATAACTGGTTTAACACGGCAAGAGAATATCTAAAAAAGTTGCAGAGGACACTTTCAACAGTGTTCTTCTGCAACTTTTTTGTTGACTAATTAAACTTTTGATTTTTGTGAGATTTCTTTGAAAAGGATGCCGTTAATAACCAGCCCACCAACTTGTTACCTGTGTATGTGTTGCTTTTGGAAGATGAATCAGATTGCTATACGCATTACTTCCGCCGTATGCAAGCGGGCGAATATGGTGAACATCGTATAAACTGCGATTTAAGGTAACGCCCGTATTGGCGGTGTAAGTATTATAGTAGGTATCAGCTAAATTAGACGGACGAGTAGTTGTTGCACCTTTGGCATAGTTAGCAGGCGGCATGGGTAGGCTTTTCCCGCTTACAGAATCAGAAAAATTAAAATTCCAAGCGTGTCCTGTTCTATTAGAAAGTGCAGTTGTTGTTACGCCACTTCCAGAAGTAGCATTATCATAGTCCGTAATAGTGTAGGCAACATAATAATACCCTGTTTTTGCAGGAACTGTCCATGTGTAATCTACGCCATACTCACTGTTGGATGTATATGTATGGTAAACAGAACCCCCAACATTTGAGTAAGAGCCGGATAATGTTGTAAAACTCCCCTTTAATTGAGCTGTCAATTTAATATTTGGTTTCGCAAAAGGAGAGGTTGGGCAATCAACATTAAAATACCAAGTAAATTCGCCACCACTGGTTTTTTTAATTCCAGCACGGACAAGATAAATTTCAATTCCTCGCTCACTGGGAGTATCAGCAGATCCTTTAGGAACAGGGATGGCAACTTCGTCGAAAGTAAGAAGTTCACCATCCTCAACAAGCATTTCACCCGTGGTCGTATCGTAATGAGTGACTTGCCCGGAATCAGCGGGAGAGGTATCCATGACGGCTTCCAACTCATTCTGGTAGGGTTCAGCCGCAATAGCAGTAATCGACATTCCTATGGCCATCATGGTGACAAGCACCAAACTCACAATTTTCTTTAAGTGTTTTTTCAACATACAGTCATTCCTCCTTATTAGGTATCGTAAATAGAGAATGCCATCAAACTATCATCCCAATGGAATCACCTCTTTCATTCATTTCAATCGCGCAATCCCCTTATGTTTTATGGTAAAATTATACAAATTATGAAGTATAAAGTCAATATTATATGAACAATACAGTGTAATATACTAAAAAGCGCCGGACGCAGAGGCCATACAGCCACCGCGCCCGGCGCTTTGCTATACTTGGATCACTCGTCCGTGAAATGGAACTGCCGCGCCTCAAAGTCGGCGTCGTGCATGGCGTCCAGCTTGTCGGCGGTCTGGCGGGCCAGCGCCGCCATGTCCTCGTCCATGTCCGGCAGGGCGGCCCGAATGTTGGCCGCCGTTCTGCGCCGGTCGCTCTTGTGATACATACAGATCAGGTTTTCTTCCTCTACGGTAAACGGTACCATTGTCATACCTCCAATTCGTTTTTCTTGGTTCTGGCCGGGGCCTTTTTCGGGGCTTGGGCCTGTTTGGTTTCGGATAGCTGCCTGCGGATGGAAGCGCGGGGCCTCCGCACTTCCTTGTCCCGGTTCTCGTCCTTGCCGATCACCGCATACAGGCCGTGCCGGTCTTTCATGCCGGTAAAGCACAGGGATTTATAGGGCAGCATAGAAAACAGCCGGTCGGTGTCCTTGCTGGACGCAATCTGGACGAAGTACGGGGACAGCTCCACCATGAAATGCGTTTTGTTGGGGCTGTTGGGGGCGGACAGATCTTTCAGCCCGGCCACGATCCGCTGCGCCTCGGCCAAAATCATGCCGTCATGCAGCGCCGTGATGTGGGCCTTAAAGTCGCCGGGCGCAAGCTGCGCCCGGCCTTTCTGTTCCTGCCGCAACAGCTCTCGCAAGTGTTCCGGCTCATTGGGCTTGGCCTCATACCGCAGGAACGCCCCCAGCTTGGGATCGGGCCGCCCGTCGAAGTACAGACTGGCGGGCTGCTCTCGATCGCCCTTTTCATAGTGCAGGATGATGTTGTCGGCCTCTACCGCCTCGGCTGCAACGTGCCGGAAGTGCTGGGGATAGTCCAGCTCATAGAGATTGCCGCGAATGATGCCCCGCACATTGCCGGTCAGCTCCACGGCGTAGGCCAGCACCCGGTCACGGGTCTGCTCTCCGTAAAACTTCCATGTATTGTGCTGCCGGGTGCCTTTCAGAAACACGTCACGTTCCCGGAAACAGTGCGTCCCGGACGGGCGGGACATCCACAGCAGCGTCTTGTCCTCGGCCTTGTCGCTGGCAGCGGCCCGCCCGATGATCTCTTTGTCGATCTCAAAATCGCTTTGGTAAAAGGCGGTGTTCTGCCGCATGAGCTGTTCCAGCGCGGCCAGAATATCCACATTCTCAAACCTGTTCATGGTGTCACACCTCCAATTCCTGTGTCTTTTCCCGCTGCGGCGGTTTCTTCTGCTGTTCCTCCTTGGCGGCTTTGAGCTGCGCCCGGATGGACGGCTTTTTCTGTTTCTGCGCCGGGCGCTGGGGCTGCTTGGGCTTTTTGGCCTCCGCCTTGGCTGCCTCGGCCACATCAAACAAGGAAATCTGTTCCCCAGCTTTGGCCTTGGCTTCCAGCTCACTCATGGTCGGGGCATTGTTCAGAACGCCGTCGATCATGTTGTAGTTCTGCTCGGTTGTCATTTCAGCGGCCTTGATGGGGCTTTCCTGCTGGGCGGGGATGGCAAAGGCGTCTGTGCCGTTGCCCATGATAAGATACTTGCCGTCCTCGGATTGATGGTGGAAACCATAGCCTGCGGCCTCCAACTGCTCCCGGCTCATGTCGGTTACAAGGAAGCTGCCCCTTGGGGTCTGGATGCTCTCGCCGGTCAGCAATTCCCGTGGTGTAAGCTGCTTTTCCCGCTGCAAGAAGAACTCCGGCACCGGCGTAAAGCCGAAGCTGTCACAGTAGTGGGCTTCCTCCTTGCCGCTGCGGGTCAGCACCACAATGTCGGAAACGGAAAGGCTGTGGCCGGTGAAGTCGGCGGGACGGTCAAGGTTGAATGTACGGTAAATGTCCTCCAGCGTGGTTTTGCCGTCCAGCGGGGCCGTGTAAACCAGATCGTAATTCTGCCGGTCAACGGCCAGCCCCGCTTCCTGCAAGCTCTCGTAAGCCTCAAAGCGATAATCCCGTGTTTCCGGCCCGCCTTTGATCTGGTAGATGGCAAAGATGTCGCCCTGCTCCTGTGCCGGGGGATCGACGGTGAAATACGGGTTTTCCCATTGGGTGAAAGGCATATCCGGCATGGCCTTGTAGCTGCCGTTCTCCACCACATAGGGCCGCACCCGGTCAAAGCCGATTTCCTGTGCCACACGGGAAAGGCTTTCCAGTACCACGGGATCACTCCGCAACCGTTCCATGCGAGTGAAGTCCTCCACAAGATAATTCTGGCCCGCCCGTACATGAAGAATATCGGCGGCGCTCATGCCGTCCTTGCTTTCCATGCCCAGCGTCAGATGGGCATAGGGTCGGCCATCGGTGTTCAAATCCTTGGCCTCGCTGTTATAGGGCTGGCTCCGCAGCTCGTCGAACCGGGCCTTGGCTTCCTCAAAGGTAGCGAAATGCTCTATCGGGGTCTGCTGCTCGGCATTGGTGGCCCATGTTTTCAGATCGGGAATGATGTAAAAGCCCCATTCCCGGCTTGCCTCCGGCGCGGCGGCGCTGCGCTCGGCCAGTGTCTTTTCGGCACGTTCCCGCACATCGTCCCGCAGCGGCACCGTATAGAGGGTGGAATCAGAAGAAAAGCCCACGTTATTGAAAACGTAGTCCACATCGGCCTCTTTCAAGACTCCTGCTGGGTAGTAGTCAGCCCGTGTTGGGGTGTCGCTCACCTTGCCGCTGGCAATATCATGGTTCAATCCTGTTTCCAGATGGGTACAGATTTTGCCGTCCACGGCCAGCGTCACATAGTACCAGCCAATATAACCGCCGGTCTTTTCGTCGGCTCCCTCGTTGAACTCCACATTGAGCAGCGTGTAGGGCTTCAAGCCCTTTTGGGCCGCGATCTCGTTGTCCTTGGCTTCCCGCTGCAACAGCGCGGGCAGGGCCGCTTCCTTGGTGGCCTTGACGATCTCCGGGTTGTACTGCACCAAAGTACGGTTGACACATTCCGTCTGCACCTTAACCGTTTTGGCTTTCGGCGTCAGGTGGTTGCCGATAAACAGGGACGCGCCGTTGTCAAAACGGATCGTCATATCGCTGGTGCCGCGCCATTTGCCGGTACAGGGGGACGTATGGATTTCGCCGGTCTTGCAGCCAAACGCCTGCGCGATCACATCAATTTTGGCCTGCAAGGGCAGGTCTTTGTATCGGTCAGCGATTTCCAGCGCCTTTTCCTGCAACTCTGTCAGGGTTTCGGCGGGAGCCGCCTGCGGCTCGGCGTCGGAAGTAACTTCCTGCGCCGGGGCGATTTCCGGCTCCTGCTCTGGTGCCGGTTCCTGTTCCGGGGTAGGTTCCTGTGTCGGCTGCTCCTGTTCCTTGGCATACAGCTCCTTGACGGCCTCCTGCGTCAGCTCCCCGGTATTGAGCTGATCCATCAGCTCCCGGCACCGTTCCGGCGTCCCGACATAGAGAACATCCCCGATTTTGGCCCTGCCGTTATCCTGCGGGATATAGGCTTGCAGTATATACAGGTTTTCCCGGCTGTCGCTGCGGGGGTTAGCGTGTACCCGGTAGAAGTAGTCCGGCTCGGCCTGTTCCTGTGCCGCCTGCGCCTGCTGTTTCCGGTTGCTGTTGCGTTGCAGCTCCGTGGGCTTGATGCCGGAAAGGGGCTGAATACAAGCGATCCTGTCCGACGCATAGTAGGCATTGTCGTTCAAAAGCCGCTGCCATGCGCCCACACTCGGCGCCCAGCGGAAACCGTGTTCTTTCAACTGCTGGCGGGCGTCCGCCTCCGGCTTGCCGTCAAAGAACACCTGCAAGCGGCCCTGTTCCCGGTTGGCCTCCACATGGCCGCCGTCAAATTCCCAGCCCACATAGGCCACTTCATTTGCGCGGGTCAGGCTTTCGATCCGCTGCCGGACACGGCGGATTTCCGCATTGTTGTTGGACAGCTCCCAACTCTGAAACGGCTTCTTTTCATAGTGCCAGCCGGACGCCATATCTGCTTTCAGGTTTTCAAGGTTTTCAGGAGAAAGGTGCGGGCAGCCGTCCAGCGTACCGTGTTTGCGGTAATAGGCATTGACCGCTTTCATGGTTTCCTGCGCCTTTTCCAGACCGGCCAGCTTCTTTTGCAGCTTGGGAATGGCCTGCGGGTCGTCTTGCCGGATGCCGCCCATGCCGGTGCTGCGGATTTTATCAAGCAGCCCTTGGATGTACTGCCATTCCTGCATATTGCTGTCGCGGGCCGCGTTCTGTTTCTCTTTCTTGCGTACCGGGAAATTGGAACCACCGGCAATCAAGATGGACGGAACACGGGCGTCAATCTCATAGCCGTGGTTCATGTTGGCAGCCAGCTTTCGGGCATAGGTATCAAGCAGGCTGTCGATCTTCTCATGGTACATGGGATCGACGCGCTTTTTCTGTTCCTGTGCCAGTGCAAAGGCTTCATCCACATAATGCCGGTACTCGGCTGTGGCGCTGCCGGGCTTGTAATCGGAAAAGCTGTTCATTTCCTTGGCACGGCGGGCCGCGCCCTCATTGATGGAATAGTAGTAGTCGGACGCCGCAGGCTCTTTCACCGGCTGTTCCGGGGCTTCCTGCTGGGGCGGCTCTTGGGCTTCCTGCGGCTGGGCCGGGGCCTCATAGCCAGCCGCCGCATATTCCTCCACAGTCATACCGGCGTCGGCGGCCTCTTGTGCAATTTCGGCCTCCACCTGCGCCTTGTAGTCTTGCAAGCTCTGGTCGAAGTTGGTCAGTTTCGGCATTTCCGGCAAAGGCTCTCCGTGGTTGAGCAGCGGACGGCACTCCATAGCGTAGTCCACCAGCGCCCCATAGTAGGCAGTTTCCTCCGGCGTCAGGGTGTCGCTGGACGCCAAACGGGTCTGCGCCTCCTGTTCCAGCCGGGACAGGTTGCAATGCAGCTCCATGTAGGGGATGATCTCGGTGAGAAAGGCTTCCCGGCTGGCGTGATCCTCCGCCCATGCCTCCGGGCCGCCCTGCCGGGTCAGATGGTCTTTCCATTTTTCGTCGTTCAGATAAAAGGTCTGATAATCCCGGATATGCTCAATCAGGGAACCGTCCCGGTCGCCAAAATCCTGCCGCCCGGAATAACTGTGCGGCTCTCCTTGGAATGTAAAATCAATACGGAAGTCGGTTTTGTCATAGTAGCCGCCGCCTCGATGTTCTGCGTCCAGCCGGGCAAACAGGGTGTCGGCCTCATGCAGCGGCATTTGCTGGCCCATTTCCAGATCGGGGCTTTCAGTGAAAAGGATCGTCACAACTGGCTCTGCCGTGGGGTCAAGGGCGGGCTGCTGTGCGGCCTTGGCCTCCGCAATTTCTCGGTCAATCCGGCTTTTCACCAGCTCGTCCACATGGCCGTGCTGCATTTCAAAGCCATGTTCGCAAAGCTCATTGATAAGGGCAATCACCTTGTCCGTGTTGTCCACGGCCTCGGCGTACTCCACGATCAACCGGCGTTCCTCGTTGCCCATGCGCTGTCCGTCACGCTCGGCCCAGTCGATCAGGGCGTTGGCCCGTTCCGTGGGGGTGGCCTCCGGCATAATGAGCTTGTTGTTCAAAAGGCCGTCAATCCCATTCCACGGCTGCGGCTCCGGCTGGGCCTCGGCCCGTTGCAGCGTCCCGTCGCCGGAAAGGACAAAGCCCTGTGTCTGAATGGTGTCCAACGTGCCTTGCGTCACTTCGCCGGTGGATTTCACATCGGCGTCAATCAGGGTTTGCAGCATAGCCTTTACACTGTCTGTCATTTCCTGCTGCTGTTCCGGGGGCAGCTTGGAAAACACACTGTCGGGGGCAGGCTGCTCGGCGGCCTGTTCCACGGTCGGCTCCACAGTTTGCTCCACGGCCTGCTGCGCCTGCCGCTGTTGCTGAAGCTCGGCAAGGTGGCCGTCGATGGCGGTAATCAGCTCATGGGCGGTGGCCCGGATGGTTTCAAGGGATGCCCGCAGCTCTTTCAGGTCTTTGCCGGAACTCCAACCGGCCACATACCCAAAGGAATAGTCGGACGTGTCCAGCCCGTAGTGCTGGCAGACGGCATAGGCCACGCTCTCTGCTTCAAATGTTAATGTTTCCATTTGAAGCATTATACTCATGTTTTTATAATATTGATCTTTTAAATTATTTTCCATAAATCCTCACTTTCTTGTAAAAAAGATGAGCATTATCAGATACGCTATTATCAGGTTTTCCCCTCGAATGGGAAGCCGGAAAGGAGCGCATTTGATATGCAAATAAACTATTTAGATGCTATTTCATCAGTTCTCAATATGATGAAACAGCCAGACAGTGCATGTAAAAATATAGACATGCACAGAACCTGTTATACTACACTCTTCAAGTACCTGATGGATAAGGGCATTCCTTTTTCAATGGATGCCGCACTGGACTGGCTTGAGATTAAAAAACGGGAAATTTCCTATGAGACGTGTTCTCAATATAGAAATGCCCTGTTCCGCCTCGAGCATTACCTGCTCTTTGGAGATATCAAAAGTTCTTTCTGCCGCTCAGAAGACAGTTTTTTCTGCCGGAGCGGAATATCGGAATCCTTTTTTCGCCTGACATATGAGCTGGAAGAATACTATGCGACCACACAGAATCCCTGCTATTACCATACGTATTCTGTTGCCATCAAGGAGTTCTTCAGGCTTGCTACTTCCCTGGGAGTTACAGAGCCGGAAGCAATAACCATAGATACTCTTATCGAATACTGGAATACTTACTGCAAATCCTGTAAATCTCTTGCCAGACGTCAGAACGCCGTATGTGCCATGACAGCACTTATGAAATATCTTCACCGCAGAGGTGATGTGCCAGAGTGTTACCAGCGGGTTCTTTTTGGTGAGAACGTTGAAATACTGCTTGAGATGAGACTTTCTAAAACAGGTACCGCATTTCATCCGAGTATACCTCTCGCTCTTAAAGCCGATGAATATCTTGACGCTTTGGACGATTGGAAATACATGAAATCATCAAAAGCTGTTTATCGCAATGATTTCACATGGTATTTCATGTTCCTGGAACTTAACCATCTGGAACACTCGGCAGAAACTGTGACATCATGGATAGATATACTCCCGGATTGCCCGAATCAGATCAAAGCCAGCAGTTCCGGATCAACTCATCGTTCACACACTATCAGAATGTTTGAAAAGTATCTCCAGGGCATAATGGAATCCAATATAATCGCTGAGCCGATGCGTGCATCTGATCATCTTCCATCATGGAGCAAAAGCATCCTTGATGGTTTCATAGAAAGCCGCAGGCGGGATGGAATGACCAATAAGACACTTACCATGTGCAGGGCAGCCGGATGCAGTTTCTTCAAATATCTTGAAGATAATGGAATAGATAATCCAGTTTCCATAACACCCGATGTGGTTAAAGCATTTCATAACCATGATGTCCACTCAACCCCGGAAAGTAAAAATGCATATGGAACCAAGCTTCGTCAGCTTCTACGGTACATGGCTGACCAGGATCTGATTTCACCAACACTTGCTTTTGCAGTATCTGCAAGCTGTGCGCCTCATCGCAGCATAGTTGATGTTCTGAGCGATGCTATGGTCGAGAAAATATATGAATATCGTGAGAAAGCTTCTACTCCCATGGAGCTCAGGGACACAGCCATGGTCATGCTTGGACTTCGAATGGGTATCAGGGGAGCAGACATCCTAAAGCTTCAGGTAAATGATTTTGACTGGAAAAACAAAACTGTTTCCTTCATTCAGCAGAAAACAAGCAAAGCAATAACGCTTCCAGTCCCAACGGATGTAGGTAATTCAGTATATAAATACATCATGAATGGACGTCCGGAATCGGCTGTCACAGGCAACGGTTATATATTTATCCGCCATCAGGCACCATATATTCCGCTTAAAGTTACAACGGCGTGCCGTGGAGCTTTAAAAAGAATACTTGCTGAATATGGATTTGAATTATCTGCTGGTCAGGGCTTTCATATGACACGAAAAACATTTGCCACAAGAATGCTTCGGGCAGACAACAAACTTGATGATATTTCCAATGCTCTCGGACATGCACGTCAGGAAACAGCAGAGGTATATCTTGAACGTGACGAAGATAAAATGAGGCTCTGCCCTCTGGAATTTGGAGGTGTTTTATCATGACATACATTTTTGAGAGCGGTCTGGCACATCATATCGAAGGACTTATACAGCAAAAACGTGCTGATGGATATGCCTATAATTCCGAAGAAAAGCTATTAAAACGCTTTGATACCTTTTGCGTACAGAATTATCCGGAACTAACAACAGTCACCTATGAAATGGCAGCCAAATGGTCAGAAGCCAGACCGGGCGAAGGAGATGCCTATCATAATCGCCGTATGTCGATGGTGAAGGTGCTGAGTGAATATATCCTTTCCCTTGGTCAGGAAGCATACATTCCTAATTTTTTCTGCAAGGCTTACCGTCCGGTTCTTTACATTCCATCAAAAGAGGAAGTTAAGGAACTGCTACAGAAAATGGATATCCGCACGTCTCATAATTCAGAGCAATTTAGACTCGATAGAGAGTGCAAGATTCTTTTTCTCCTATATTTTTGCTGCGGTCTGCGTCTGTCAGAAGGGCGATTGCTAAAATGGGAGCACATAGACCTGGATAAAGGAATCCTTACTGTCCTTGGCTCAAAGGGTAACAAAGATCGCCTTGTATATCTTCCACAGGATAGCCTTCCGGTACTTAAAAACTATAAAGAACGTCAGGAAATGCTTTTCCCCGGAATTGACTGGGCTTTTCCGGGAAAAGATCCACATAAGCCTGTTTCGTGCTCTGGAGTAGAATCAAGTTTTAACCGCCATTGGGCCATGCTTCCGGTTGCCAGGACAGTTGATAAACATCCGACACCCCACTGTTTACGCCATGCTTTTGTAGTAGAGAGATTTAATGAGTGGATGCATCAGGGAATTGATACAAACACTATGCTCCCATATTTAAGCAGATACCTTGGACACAAAAGTCCTGATGAAACGTATTATTACTATCATCTTGTAGAAAAGGCATTTGATACTATCCGAGAGAAAGATTCAGTGTCTGGAAAGGTCATTCCGGAGGTGATTCCCTATGAAGAATAAATCAGCAAAGATATCAACTGACCAGCTGTTCTTTTCTCACACATGGAACTTTCTAAATGTTTATTTGGTAAAGCAGGTCGGACGCAGTCAGGCTACAGCAGAATCCTACAGAGATTCCCTTACAATATTTAAAAACTACCTTGTAGGTGAATTAGGTAAATCCATAAGCACCTTTCAGTTTTCTGATTGTACCAAAGAATGTATTTATAATTTCAGAGAATATCTGCTTGCAAATGGCAGCCAGCCATCAACTGTAAATGTAAGAGTCGCGGCTATCCGTGCCTATCTGAACTATGCCTCGGATATGGACATATCAGTCCAGTCAGTTGCCCTGGCGATCAGTCAGATCTCACCATGCAAAACCATTAAAAAGGAAAAACCTATTCTGTCCGATGATGCACTTGCTGCAATACTGTCTGCACCGCCGAATACGAAATTCGGTGTACGAGACCGTGCTATTTTGATTCTTCTCTACGATACAGCTGTAAGAATCAGTGAGCTGCTTAATATTCGCCTATGTGATATCGCAATGGAATCAAAATATCCAAATATTTTCATAACCGGCAAAGGTAATAAAGAAAGAACCATACAATTAACAGCTAAAGCAGTCGAACACCTTAGGGAATATATACTTGTATATCACAGTAATTCTTCCAAAGAAGCATACTTATTTTCCACAACAATAAAAGGTGTAACAGACAGGATGTCCGTTGGAAATGTCCAGCGGATTATAAAAAAATATGCAGCTCTGGTCAGTGAAAAAGGGGTTAGTCTTCCGGATTCGGTTCACTGTCACATGTTCCGCCGAACCAGAGCCACAAATCTTTATCAGGAGATGGTTTGCAGCTGGCTCATGCCCTCTTGGATGGCAATGCGGTTGTCGAGCAGATGAAAGTACCCGTGCGCCCCACGCCCTCGATGTCCTCAAACCCGATGGGCACCGGGGATGACTGCTCCAATGCCTTGAAAAAATCTTGGTAGTCCTGCACGCTGCCGGACAGTTCATCACGGCAATAGACGGCAGCGGTTCGCCCTCGGTCTGGCTGACATCGAACACGGAAACCACCTTAAAGGCCGGAATCTGCACCGTCTTTTCTTCCGTCAGCGGCTTGCCGTCCTTGTCCAGAATCGGCTTGCCCTGTTCGTCCAGCTTTTCCATCTTCTGCTTGACCTTGTACGGCGCAGGAGCAAGGATTTTGATGCCTTTTTCGCCTTTCTTTACGGTGCGGTGGAACGTGTCTTTCCACTTGTTGAAGCCCGCCACCAGCTGCCCGCCCTGCATGGCGATCAGCAGCGTATTGTTGAAGCTGTAACTGTGGAACTTTGCCATCGTGGTGAGGTAGGCTTTGTAGCGGTCGCTCTCGAACAACTGTTGTATCCCTGTTTCCAGCCGGTCCGTAATTTCTTTCATCCGTTCTGCGCTGTCCTTGCCGTTTAGGATAATGGGAATAACTTTCTGCGGTTCCGTTTCAGGCTGAACAGGTGGCGGGATGTTGGCCGCATCTCGCAAAACTTCCGGCGCGGGATAGGCCATCACCCGGTATTCCTCCGGCACGGGCTGGCCCTCATGGACACGCTGCCACTCGTCGCCGCTTTTCACCAGATAGCCGTAATCGGTGAAAACACCATGCTCCGTATTGGCAATATGCAGGCCAAAACGGTGCAGGAAAATTCCCGCTTTCCATTCCTCCGGCATATCCACCATGCCGGAGCGATTCAGGTAGTAATCACCTAGCTGGCCCGTGCCCGTGCACATCCGGCAGATGCACATAGTAGTCCACGTTTTCGGGAAAGTCGGTGATTCTCCCGATGCTGGAAAGCTCACTCTGCGGGGCTTGCAAGGCGGCGTTCAGCTCTGCGCGTTCCCCGGCAGAGAAAGCGTTTCCAGCCGTGATGCCAGAAAGTTCAGCTCGTCCACATTGGATGCCAGCACCATGTTGTAGGGAATCGCAAAACGTTTTTCTTCCTCGGCAAAGTAGCCGGAAATGAAAAGGCCCTGCGGGTTATCGGACGAAATGTCGATTTGCCGCAGGGCCGTACCATAACCGGCCCTCGTATTTTTGCCTTACTCTTTGCGCTCTACCCGGTAATTGACGTACTTGTCTCCCGTATCTGCTAGAAGCACCGTTGCATCATAAGTTTTGCCTGTCTTTCTCGGAGTAGAGGCCTTTGACCTTTGCCTTACCGTTTTTGAGCAGAGCAGCGGCGATCTTCGGTGTGAACGCCTTTTTGCGCTGCTCAAAGAAGCGGTCATTCTTCCACATCACGAACTGACAGCTACGATTCCCGCAGTAGAAGTTTTTCTTGCCCTCATAGACGTTTTCACTGCACCGGGGACACTTGCCGATGATAACCCGTTCCGACTGGAACAGGTTTTGCTTATCTGCACTGATACAAGAATAGGTCTTGACCAGCTGACGCACCTGCGCTTCAATTTCGGCCATGAACTCGTCCGCGTCTGCATTGCCCTTGGCAATCTCGGTCAGGCGATTTTCCCATTCGGCGGTCAGGACGGGAGAGGTCAGACTTTCCGGCAGAACCACCGCCAGATTGATGCCGTCCTTGGTGGGGACAAGCTGCTTGCCCTTGCGCTGCACAAAGCCCATTTGCACCAGCTTTTCCAGAATCGCGGCACGGGTGGCCGGAGTACCCAGCCCCTTACGTTCCGCTTGGCCCAGGCCACCCTCTCTTGCTCCTGCAGAGCAATTCACCTTGTCCTCCGGCATATCCTCGGCCCCGGCCCGCTCCATTGCTGACAGGAGCGTATCTTCGGTGTAGGCTTTCGGCGGGGACGTGAAGTGTTCCAAAATGTTAGCCGTCACGGAAAAACTCTGTCCCTCGGCCAGTTCCGGCAGGGTGTTCAGCACTTCTTCCTCGGTATCTGCTTTCAGGGTGGAGCGGAACCGCTGGTCGATCTCTTTCCATACCGGGGACAAGCACCGTCTTTCCCTTGGCGGTGAACTCGTTCCCGGCGCAGGAGAACACAGCAGTCACTGTTTCGTACTCGTGGGGTGCGGCCACCGCACAGAGCAGCTTGGAGCAGACAAGGTTCATCAGCTTGCACTCACTTTCCGCAAGGCCGGTGAAGCCCTGTTTTACAAATTCGGCCGTGGGGAGGATGGCGTGGTGGTCCGATACCTTTTTGCTGTTCAGCACCCGGCCTACTTCCGGAGTCAGCGCAAGTCCTTGGGCAAAGGGCAGCAGCCTCAGCAGGTCAGACACAAGATGTTGTGCTGTCTGGCCCATGTCCTCGGTCAGATATTGGCTGTCCGTGCGGGGATAGGTCAGCAGTCTCTTCTCGTAAAGTTGCTGGGCATAATCAAGGGTCTGCTTTGCGGTAAATCCGAACAGGCGGTTTGCCTCCCGCTGCAAGGCCGTCAGGTCATAGAGCTTAGGCGGCTGTTCTGTCTTTCTCTCCCGCTTGATAGAAGTGCAAATAGCACCGTTCCCGGCAGCGTTTTTCAAAGTGTCGGCCTCGTCCATGCTTGCAATGCGTCTGCTGTCCGCTTTTATATTGCCGGACTGGATGCCGACTGTGTAATACTTTTCTTTTTGGAAGCGCAGAATTTTTGCATCCCGGTCCACCAGCATTTTTAGTGTCGGGGTCTGCACCCGGCCTACCGTCAGGGTTTTGTGATACAGCACCGAAAACAGCCGCGTTGCATTGATGCCCACCAGCCAATCTGCCTTTGCGCGGCAGAGGGCCGATTGGTACAGCGCATCGTAGTCCGAATCCGGGCGCAGGTTTGCAAAGCCCTCCCGGATGGCTGCATCCTCCATGCTGGAAATCCAGAGCCGCTTCACAGGTTTCGTGCAGCCGGCCATTTGGTAGACGAAACGGAAAATCAGTTCTCCCTCCCGGCCTGCGTCGGTCGCGGCGGTCACACTGTCCACATCCGGGCGGTTGAGCAGAGAGCGCACAATTTCAAACTGCTGTTTCTTTTCGTCCGGGACAATGAACTGCCACGGCTGGGGCAGGATGGGCAAATCTTCATACTTCCACTTGCAGTATTTTTCATCGTACTGGCCCGCTTCCGCAAAGGACACCAGATGCCCGATACACCAGCTGACCAGATACCCGCCGCCCTGCCAATAGCCGTTTTGCTTTTCATCGGCCCCGATCACGGCGGCAATGCTGCGGGCTACACTGGGCTTTTCGGCAATTACCAGCTGAACGCTCATGTTTCGTCCTCCTGTCCATCCTCCGAATGAATCTCGATTTCAGCAGGTTCCTCGTCTGCATCTTCGTCCTCGCCAAAATCGTACTCGTCCAGATCATCGTGCCCGGTGGTGTCGGCTTTGGGTTTGCGGAACTTGAAATAATAGAGTGCTGCACCGCCGCTCGCTAGAGCCAGCACCAGCAGGATCATCAGACTGCCTATGCTGGATTTCGGCTTTTCCTCCGGCGTTTCGGTGTCAGTTTTCACAGCTTCCGGGGCCGTGCAGTTGCGCAGGCTCTTTTCACACAAGGGGCAGTTTTCGTTGACACTTCCGGCCTCACATTTCACGGTGCAGGTGCAGACCTCGGCGGTCTGCGGTTCTTCATCCAGCAGGGCCAGCAAGTCGGCATCGTCCACTTGGTTCAGGAAGTGAACGGAAGTTTCCTTGTCCTCGTTGGCGCGGTCAATTGATGTTATCTCCGGATTTTCCCCCACTTCACACCGTGCATGCGACTTTCACCGCACACGGCGTTCCATCGTTAGTCATACTCACAATCTATTACAATCTACCTTGTTCGTTTTTAGGGGTTGTGTTCCCCGAATTTCTCCTAAACCTGCTTTCAGGCGCAGAGCGTTCAGCTTTTCCATTTGCTTCTTATTGAGATTGCAGACTTCAAGGTAATAAGTAATCGTTTCAACCGTTTCTGCATGGACGAGCCGGTGTACCAGTTTATTTATCAGCACCAGATTTTCGTAGCTGTCATTCCCACCGTATTTTTTCGGCTTGATGTGGTGGCAGTGTATTTCATCTGTTGTCAGAAATGGCATTCCCGTAACAGCACATTTTCCGTATTGTGCCGAGAATAGGGAAATCCGGTTATCAGCTAATTCAACGCTCCTGTTTCCTATAGGCTGTCGCATAAGTGCCAGCATCAGATTCACGTTGATTTTCAGATTATCGTGCAATCCCTTCCGCCCCGCTGGGGTGTAGCAGTTGATAGCCCTTTTTCGGCTTAGAGGGATGCTATGCCGGATATAGCTGATAGGATATACTGGTTCGTCCGTCCCTTTCACATAGCGTAGCGATTTAGACTTTCCATATTTCTGCGATTCAAAGACTGTTAATTTTCGGCCGTTTCTCACAAGTCTGCTTCCCTGGCGTTCCTTTAATCCATTGGTCAGCACTGTCATGACAGAACGTCCCAGGGAACTGCAATCTTCACTGATACAAGTTGCTATTCTGTAATAGTCTTGCAGCCCCACGACGATTGAGTTATACAGTGAAATCTCACCACGCTCATGTTTTTCCTTTCTTGGGTGGATTATATTTTTCGCCTGTGTGACCAGTTTTTGGCGCGCATGTTCAAGCTGTTTGTCACCTACATGAGATTTGATGACATATTTATCTGCTCTGCGAAACACCTTCATCTTGAACCCTAAGAACTCTGAATAGCGATGTTTTACATTCACTATCTTTGTTTTTGTTGGCGAAACCTCTAAATGCAGACGTTCCATTAACCATTGTGTGACTGCCTTCATCGTCCGTTCCGCTTCATCTTTCGTCCTGCAAAATATTCTGAAATCATCAGCGTAACGGACAATATACATCTCCTTTAGATTTGTCCTTCGCATAAACTTGTAGGCATTGGATTTATTGATACTGCCATTTGCGTTTATGGAGGTCTTGTATTTTGCCGTGACCGGATTATCCTGCCATTGGCTGTCAACCCATTGGTCTAATTCATTCAGCACGATATTCGCCAGAAGCGGGGAGATAATACCGCCTTGGGGTGTCCCTTTGGTCGGGTATTCCATTGCCCCATTTTCTAACCGTATTGGTGCTTTAAGAATCCGTTTCAGCACGAACAGGAGATTTTTGTCCCTGATTCCGAGCGACCATATCTGCTTTATCAGCTTGCTGTGGTCTACATTGTCAAAGAATCCTTTGACATCAAACTCAACGACATAGTGCAGTCTTGTATTCTGTATTAAGAACTCCGCTCTTGCGATGGCGTTTTCAGCAGACCTGTTTGGACGGAATCCATAACTGTTTTCGCTGAATTTCGCTTCACAAATCGGCTCCATGACCTGCTTGATACATTGTTGTACCAGCCGGTCCCAGACGCAGGGGATTCCCAGCGGCCTGGTTTTTGTTGGGTCGTAAGGTTTTGGTATTTTTTTTTCTTCGGACAGGTTTCGGACGATACCCATGTGTACTGCCGATTGTAATGAAACGGACTGTATCAATAACCTCATCCGGCATCAGCTCGATGTCATCGAATGTCACGCCATCTGTTCCCGGAGTTTTGCTTCCGTCATTTGACTTGATATTTCTATATGCCAGCAGGATATTTTCACGTTTTAAGATGATGCTCATCAAATTTGTGAAAGTCTCATTTTTACTGCTTTTCGCATACAGACCGTCAAACACTTCCTGCATTCCGTAATACTCAGCATGGCGCAGTCCGCTCATACATAATGATTTTTCGGCTTCCTCTTTTGGCATAAGGCATCACTCCCTTCTTTTGAATTGAGTGACTTTTTTGTCCTACTCGAATCCTTACTGCGATTGAATGATTGTTTCATATATGACTAATGACTTGAGGCCATCCCTCCGAATCCTTCTTTTTCGCGGGATTCATCGTAAGTCCGACCTCTGCTTTTCAGCACCGGTTCGGCAGCTTATTTTCTTCGTCTGCCTGCTTTACCACTATGGTAAAGCCCGATACCTTTCCTTGTTCCGATAATTCTATCTGTGCATATACCCTTAGGTCTCCGCTTTAGTCCTGTCAGCTTGGATGCGCCTTTAACACATCATGGTCGTTCATACATACGATTTTTACTAAACCACACTGACGGCGAATTAACGCCACCATACATTTCTATATGGCCTACCTTTAGACCTGTACATTCGCGGTTTTCGTCAGTGCTTCCGCACATTCTAACCATAGGTATTTTATAGAGCCCCGGCCTATAGGTGACACCGCCCACCTCTGGGCGGCTTTCGTGTGGCTGGTTGTTATCCAGCAATTCTTACGGTCACTCTCAGCCGACTTCACCGAGCTTCTGACCCATAGCGTTTCCGCTTTAAGCCAGTCGGAGTATTAGGCTGGCGTTTCAGGGCGTTACCCCATCATTCCACCAATCGAATTACCAGTTCACCTGTCTTTCTTTTCACCTCCAATCATTGGACAAGTGCCCAACCTTTTCAGTTGGGAACGAGTTGCACCATACGGATAACCTACATACTTTTCCGCCTCGGCCATAACCTACATACTTTTCCGCCTCGGCCATCATTGCGGCAAAGGTGGCGTCCTCCAAAGCCTCCGGGGGAATGTCGTAATAGGTCGGCTCCTTGACGGTGGAAGCGTTGGGATAGGTGCCGTTTGGGAACAGGTCAGGCCGGTTGCCCAGCGTGTGCATATACACCGCATACAGGCTCATTTGTTCCTCGCCCATGATGTAAACAGGCAGATGGGACATATCGAAGTTTTCCAGCTTCACGTTGCAGATGTAATAGGTGTAGGGAACTTGCACAGTATAGGTGTTGCCCTCGCTGTCCGTCCGGGTTTCGGTGCGGTATCGGGTTTCGGTTTCAATGGTCTGTGTCAGGGTATATTGCTTCTCAAAGAGCATGGCAAGGTCGCCTTGCACGTCGCCCAGCGTATAGACGCCCTCATGCAGCGCCGACAGGATGGAAGTCAGCACATAGGGGTCATGACCGATCTCGTCCAGATCGAAACGGTATTCGTCATAGCCGGGGTGCAGGCTTTCGTAGTTGTCAAGCTCATACTGCAAATCGGCCTCCATGTCCGCATAGGCGGCTTCCGCCCCCAGCATATCGCTGTCCTCGGACAGATAGGACGTGGCTCTTGTGGTGCCGGATGCCGCTGCGGATGGCTTTGGCGGTCTGACGCTCCACAAGTTCTTCACCTTTGTGGCCGCCCTCCACGCCCACATTTTCGTGTTCGACCTCGTGGATTTTTCCGTGAGCGAACAGCAATGCTTCCGACAGCGGGCGGCTGGCCGGGTTTGGTTTCAGGCTGGGCGGGCCTTTGTCCTGCTGCTCAAACCGCAGGGTGGATTTTGCCTTGCCGCTGGCTGCATCGTAGACTTTTTCCTTGACCGGGACACGCTTTTTCGGCAGAGCGGCGCGGGCCGCATCCAGCTTGTCGGCTTTCGCTCCCGCCTTTTGGATATACGGCTGCAACGCCGGGTCTGCCCGTTCGTCCTCGGTCAGTTCCAGACGGGAAGCAGAGCGGTGCAGGCCATCTTCGCTTTCGGCAGTTTCCGCAGCTTGCTTGGCCTTTTTCTTTGCCTTGTGCTTGTCCTTGATGTCCTCGGCCCGTTCTAAGATTTTTTCGGACTTGCCCTCGGCATCCGTGGAGTAATCCTGTTCCGCTTCCCGGCTGGAAACATTCTCCACAGTGCCGTCCGCTTGATTTTCCACCACCAGACCGTCACGGGTCATGGTCTGGGTGACTTTGGCTTTTGCCTGCAATTCTTTCAAAGTTCTTCACCTCCCATCGGACAGCGGCCCGTTTCAATGTCCGCAATGTATTTGAGAATCGGGAACACCTGCGGCGGCGAAACTGCATTGCCCAGTGTTTTCATCCGCTTGCTGCGGTTCGGCACATCCTCGGTCAGGCGCGGGATGTCGGCGGGTTCTTCGGCCCAAAGGGAATGTCCGTCCATTTGCGCGGGAAACCCATCAGCCACTCTACCCAGTCCGGGTTGAGGTAGGGCTTTTCCAGCGTGGTGGGGGTCATGCGGTAGACCACATGGGAAAGCCGCGCCGTCCACGCCTTGCCATCCTTGTTCATCTTGCGGTAACTGCCGTTCGCAGAGATTTGAATGTCCAGTCCCTTGCCCACATCCCCGGTGTCGCTGGCAAGGGGCGTGGGAAGCAGCGGAGCCGATGATGAATACCCGTTTCCGTTCGTGCCACGCGCCAACGGCAGCAGCAGGTAATACGAAAACCCGAACATCGTAACCTGCCTGCTCCAAGTCAATGAGCGTTTTGTCGAGCCCCAGATGGATGAAGCCAGCAACATTTTCTCCAAGCACCCAACGGGGCTGCAGTTCCCGGATAACGCGCAGCATTTCGGGCCACAGATAGCGTTCATCGTGGAAGCCGCGCTGCCGCCCTGCGGTGGAGAACGGCTGGCACGGGAAGCCGCCTGAAATGAGGGTGACGGTGCGAAGTCCTGTTTTTTCAAAGAAAGCCTCCTTTGTTACGGTGGTGATGTCCTGAAAACGGGGCACCTCCGGCCAGTGGCTTGCCAGAACAGCGGCGGGAAAGGCCGCCCACTCGCATTGACAGACAGAGGTAAAACCCGCTGCTTCTGCGGCAAGGTCGATGCCGCCGATGCCGGAAAACAAGCTGAAATGTGTTAGGCTCATAGCTCCACTACCTCACTGAGCCGGGTGGTCATGATCTTATAGAGCTGGGTGTTTTTCGGGATAGGATTGGAAAACGGCAGCACCACATTCTCAAAAATCAGCAGTCCTTCGCCCGGTTCCGAATTGTCGATGTACTTCTGCTGGTCTGCGGAGAGGTTCAGCCGTTCCGAAAGGATTTTGCGGTCGCCGGATGCCTGATTCAGCAGCGTGATGAAGTCGCTGTTTTCCAAAATGTTCTCAATTTCCGGGGAAGAAAGAAGGTCCTTCACATTCTGGGTGGCGCCCGTGGGCACACCGCCCCATTTGCGGAAGCGCTTCCAAATCTCGGCACTGTATGCGGCGGTCTGTTCTTCTTTCAAGAGCAAATGGAACTCGTCTGCAAAATACCATGTGGCCCGGCCTTGGCTGCGGTTCTGGGTGACGCGGCCCCATATCTGGTCTTGGATAATGAGCATCCCCAATTTTTTTAACTGTTTTCCTAACTCTTTGATGTCAAAGGCCACAAGCCGGTTGTGGATGTCCACATTCGTTTTGTGGTTAAACACATTCAGCGAGCCGGACACATACAAGTCCAATGCCTGCGCTACCCGGTCCGCTTCCGGCAAGTGTTGGTCGAGCAGGGCTTGGTGCAAATCGGAGAGGATGGGCATATTCTCCGGGCAGGGGTTCGCCAGATAGGGGCGGTAGATGGCTTTCACGGCACGGTCTATCACGGTGCGCTCAATCGCTTCCAGACCTGTTTTACCGCCCATGACCAGCTCACAGAACGACAGCACAAAATCCGATTTCAGGGCAAGCGGACTATCATCCTCGGAATAATTCAGGTTGATGTCCAGAGGGTTTACATAGTCCTGCTGGTGGGCGAAAGTTTGATGACCTGCCCATGCAGCCGCTTGACCAGCGGATAATACTCGGCCTCTGGGTCTGAAATAAAAATATCGTCAGCGGTCGTTAAAAACACACTGACGATTTCGGACTTGCAGCTCATGGATTTGCCGCTGCCGGGCGTGCCCAGCTTCAAGCCGTTGGGACACCGGGCCTGCTTGCGGTCCAGCATGATCATGTTGTGGGATTTTGCGTTGATGCCGTAGTACATGGCTGCGCCGCTCTGGAAAAGCTCCTGCGTCACAAAGGGCACGAACACCGCCACGTTGGAGGTGGTAAGGCTACGCTGAATCTTTATCTGGTTGATACCCAGCGGCAGGCTGGACACAAGGCCCTGTTCCTGCTGGTAGTCCAGCCGGACAAGAGAGCAGTTATACTTCTGTGCCACACCTGCGGCTTGGAACACATCGTTGCCCAGCTTTTGCTTGGTGTCGGCCACATTCAGCACTAAAAAAGTCAGCATGAAAAGCCGTTCGTTCCGGGTCTGCAATTTGTTCAGCAGCTTTTTGGCGTCCTCGCCGTAGGTGGCAAGGTCGCTGGGCAGTATGTCCATGTCGTACCCGGAACGGACAGCCTTTTTCTGCTCCTGAATCTTCATGGCGTCAAGGTCTGTGATCTTCCGCTTGATGGTTTTGATGGCCTCGGTCTGGTCGATGGCCTGCACATGGAGATTGACGAGAATGCCGCTTTCCGTTTTGAGAAAATCGGCCAGCATTTCATCCGAAAGTTCCGGCGCAAGGATTTGTAAAAAGCTCACAGCTCCATATTTGCCGCCCAGTCCAAAAGTCTTGGCCGTGCCGAAGCAGAGGGAGGACGGGGCCACAAAATCCTTAGTGGACAGGCCGGAGGGCGCCAGCCAGTCCCAGTCAAAGCGGAACGGTTCCCCGTCCGGGTGGAAGATGCCGTGCAGAACTTCCAAACGCTCCTGCCCGTCCATGACGTGCGCCACGCAGCCCATAGTCTTGAAATAGCCCAGCAGGTCAAGACCAATGCGGGTCAGCCGCGCCCGTGCTGTTTTTAGATTGTCTGCCTCGATGGTGAACGTCAGGTACTTGGTTTTGACAATGCCGTTGTTTCCGCTGGCAAGCTGCTTTTGCAGGATGGCGGTGTACTCGGCGCGGATGTCGTCAAAATCATCCCCCTGCGGTGCGATCTCAAAACTTTTTGCGTACTGCACCGGGTCAACCTTGCGATTCAAAAACGAAAGCTGCACATGGATGGAGGCATCCACATAGTTGTAGAGGTCGCACAGATGTTCAAAGATGGCGGTGCTCGTTTCCGGCTGAGCCAGCTGATAACTGATGTCCTCAAAGGCAATGCACTTGGAGAATGTGCGTCGGTCAATGCGGCACACACCGTCCGGGTAGATAACCTCATACGGGATGGTGGCCTGTGCCGTGCGGGGCTTGCCGTCACCCTTGTACTTGCGGATAACGGCATCAATTTCTTTTTTCTGGGCGCGGGTGAGCTTTTTGGGCTTTTCGGTTTCGCGGGGTATCGTTTTTCTGGACAATGGCCTTTACCTCCTGTTCCATTTGGTATTGCCGCACAAGGGCGGCGTAAGCATTGTTGGTCTGATAGGGCCTTTCCTTGGGGCGCAGGAAACAGCACTGAATCATTTGCTGAATCACTACTTCAAGGGGCTGGCCGTGCCGCTCAAACAGAGCGAACAGCAGCCCCGGCAGCATGGCAAAAATCATCAGCAGGGCCGCTGCACTGTTGGAAAGATAGTTCCGGGCCAAAAAATAAAGCGGTCCGCCCGTTAAAAGCGCACCGCCGAAGCAGACCAGCTGCCGCTTGGTCAGCCCGAATAAGACTTTGGATTTTACATGGGTCAAATCTTTGGGAACGGTCACATACGCCATTCAAACGCTCCTTTCTCAATGGGCACCGAACACGGACTTGCTGATGCTGCCAGTCTTGAATAGACAGAAACAGAGCAGAACGGTATAGCCCATGCAGCCCCAGATAGCCCCGGCAATGTCCGCCGCGCCTGAAATGTTGCGTATCAGCACCGCATAAATGCCCACGACAATCATAATCAGGAACGCTTGGAAACCCAGTGCCAAAAGCGACTTCAAGTAGTTCTGCCCGGTGCTGCGCCACTCGCTGCTGCCCATGGTCGCCAGCGGGATAGGCCCCAGTGCGGTCACAACGTAAATCTCAATCATGCGGCCGTAGGTCACAAGGAAAATGCAGATGGACAGGATGTTCATGGTCAGGCCCACCACAAGGGTCTGGAACCACAGGCTGAGCAGACTGCCAATGGTCATGCTTTCCAGCTGAAATTCCAGTCCGGGTATCAGGCGGTCAAAGTGGATGGATGTTTCACCAATGATAACGCCGGAGCTTTGGTTGACAACGCTCTGGGTGGCATCGAACACACCCATAACGATATTCCATGTGTTGCTGACAATGAGGATGGCAAAAGCAGACTTGAAAATCCAGCGGGGCGCGTACCATGTAGCCCGTGTTTATTATTTTTACTTTAAGCTCCCTCCTTTTCAAAAAGCGGTGTGTAGACAGGCTTAATGCCGTACTGCCGTTCCCGGACAGCTTCGATATACTTGATATAGGAAATACCTGCCTGTCTTGTCCTGCGTTCCTGTTCCCGCTGCATTTCCTCGGCTGCTTCCACAAGCCCGCTGATAGCCCGGATTAGCTGCTGTTTTGCCTTTTTCTTTCTGATACGCTTATTCATTTTCTGTGTCCTCCTGCAAATCTGCTTCGTCAACTTCGTAGTAGTCAAATACCTCGTCCGGCTTACGATTGCAGGACGGCGGCGCAAGTGCTTTTCCATGTCAAAGGCGTTTTTCTTGTCAAAGTCGGAAAGGTACTTGTATTTCGGGTGTTTGGTAATGTCGTATTTGTCGGAAAAGAACGGACGCACCCCGCGTAGCTGCAAGATACATTTCCCGCCGTCCATAACCGCAATTTCATCTTCGCTCATAAGCTGCTTGCCTAACTTCTGATAGTTCAGCCCGTGGGAAAGCTCCCGTCCTCTTGTTTCGGAAGTGTTAAAGCTGTCAATCGTTTCTTTCCCCAAGATTTCCGACATTTCTTTAAGGGTCGTTTTCTCCTTGCCGCCCAAGAACAGGGTCGTATCGCAGTTGCCGACAATGGTATCGGCGTTGTCCTTGTAGATAGCCTTTAGCTGCGACTGGCTCTGCAAGATGATGGACGCGGAGATTTCGCGGCTCCTTATCGTGGCAATGAGTTTTTCAAACTTCGGTATCTGCCCGATATTTGCAAACTCGTCAAGCAGACAGCGCACATGAACAGGTAGCCGCCCGCCGTACACATCATCTGCCTTGTCACAAGAGATTGAAAAGCTGTGTGTAAAGGATTGATACAACAAAGTTAAAGGTGTCGTCGGTGTCGGAGATGATAACAAAAAGCGCGGTCTTTCGGTCGCCTAAGGTGTCAAGCTCCATTTCGTCGGTTTCCATCAGCTCGCGCAGTTCCCGAATGTCAAAGGGGGCAAGACGCGCACCGCAGGAAATGAGGATAGAGCTTCTTGTTTTTCCGGCAGACAGCAAAAACTTCTTGTACTGGCGCACCGCAAAATGTTCCGGGTCTTTTTCCTCCAAGCGTTCAAACATGAGGTCAACGGGGGATTGAAATTCCGGGTCGTCCTCGCGGGCTTCCGACGCATTTATCATTTCAAGCAGCGTCGTAAAGTTTTTCTCATTCTCCGGGGCTTCGTACCAGATGTAGCCGATAAGGGCGCAGTAAAAAAGCCGTTCCGATTTCACCCAAAAATCCTCGCCGGATTTTTCCCCGTCACCTTTGGTGTTGGCGATAATGGTATTTACCAGTTTCAAAATATCCTTTTCGCTGCGCAGATAGGCAAAGGGATTGTACCGCATGGATTTCTTGAAATTGATGGTGTTCAGCACCTTGATTTTGTACCCGCCCCGCTGCAAGAGCTTCCCGCACTCGATTAAAACCGTTCCTTTTGGGTCGGTTACAACATAGCTGCTGTGCATTTGCATTAAGTTAGGCTTTACGAAAAATCTCGTCTTGCCGCTGCCGGAGCCGCCGATTACAAGTACGTTTTTGTTTCGTGCATATTTCGGGTGCTTCGGGCGGCTGCTCATCATCAGCCTTTCGGTCTGCGTCAGCAGCACGTTATTTTCAAACATGGGGTCGATATATGGCTTTATATCCTCGGCATTGCCCCAACGTGCAGAGCCGTACTCCATGCCCTTACGGTATTTCTTTGCGTTCTTGCCTTTCACATAGACCGCAAGCCGGATAACGACAGCCCCGACAATGCCGATAAGCAAATCCATAGGGTTAAAACTCGGCAGGGCATTGGAAAAGGCAGCGGAAAAGCCGCTGCCAATGGAAACCAGCTTGCCGGAGAGGTCAGCCCCCGGCGAGAGCCGCACCGCCTGTCCGACTTTATCAAAGAGATACACAAAGAGCAGATAGGGGGCGTTTAGGATAAGCAGCTTCTTGATATTCGGCTTCATAACGACACCTCCCTGTCCTTGTTCTTAACTTTTTGACGGTTCGCGTTAAGCTGCTTTGCTGCTTCCCGGAATGTGGCAAGTGCCTTTCGGATAGAGGGCTTTTGCTCCTGTGTCAGCTTCTTTGCGGAAAACTCCTTAAAGGCTGCGGTCAGAGCGTCCGCGTCCCGCCCTTGAAAAAGACGAGATAACGGGGCGGCGTTTCGGTGCTGTCTTTCTTTAGGGCAAAGTCGATACCGTATTTTTTTGCCGTCTGCTCAAAGGCTTTGATATTGCCCTCGGTTATCTCAATGTTGGATAGCCCCGCGTTCTGCTTCGCAAGCTGCTTTAGGGTCTGCTTCCCGTGGGGCTGTTTTTCCTGCTGCTTTTTTGCCTGTGCAAGCATGGCTTTGATTGCCTTTTGCAGCGTTTCAGCGGTCAGCTTCGCTCCCTTGACAGAGAGCGCAACCACTTTTTCGTTGATTTCGTCCTGCAATGTTTACCGTCCTCCTTTCCCGGTAGTAGTGATAGTGTTAAGGTGGTACGCCGCTTTTGGGCGTGAAAAAAGGGCGTCCGTTCTTCACGCCGCCCCGTTAAATCCGTACCCGCAGCCCGTTCAAGTCCTCGGCGCGGATACCTACAAGATACCAGTTGTCCCCGTACTCAATCCGGGTCGGCTTCCATTTGCCGCCTGTGAATACGTCCATGCACTCGCCGCAATGCAAGCCGCCGTAATAGTCGGCAATATCAAAGCGAATGTCGTAGCGGTCAGCGGTTTCGTCAAAAATCAAAGCTCCTGTTTTCTGTGCCATGTGGTAAATCCTCCTTTCGTTTACAGGCTTTCGCCCTCATTGTAGGTGTAATAGTCCGGGTCACCGTACTTTGGCTTTCTCGGTGCAAGTGCGCCGCTTGCCATATCGTGAGCCACAAGGGAAGTGTAATAGCTGTCAATGGTAGACGGGGCATTGAAAAGCACCGCCTTTAGGTACTGCTTGATGTTGCGGATTTTCGTGGTGTTCTCCTGCATACAGTCAAGCACAAAGCGGATATGTTCGCTGTTCAGCTTCATAAACTTTGACTTCACAAGCTCGGCGGGGTAATCGTCCCCGGCAATACGGATTTTCTTTCTTGCCGTACAGACGGTTTCAAGCATGAGGTCAACAATTTCATTCAGACGGTCGCGGTCAAGGCTTCTGTCCTGCAAGAGAATGTCATAGGCGATATTGTCTTTGATAATTTCCTCATACACTCGGTAAGCGTCGTTCCTTTCCGTTCTTTTCCGTTCCGGCGGCTGTGCCGCTTCGTCCTCGCCATAAGGCAAGGGATTTAGGGAATGGATAGGAATGGAATGGGTACTTGATAAATCCGTATTTGATTTTTCTTTTTTTGGTAAGTTAGTTCTTGATCTATCTTTATTTAATTGCGTTGGATTTTCCGACGTCGGATTATCCGTTGTCGGATTTTCCAATATCGGGTTATCCGCTGTTGGATTTTCCAATACCGGGCAATCCAATTCCGGCGGCTGCGGCTGTTCGTAAATGGTGTACTCGATAGCGGTCATTTTGCCTTTCTCGTCGCGTCCCTGCCGCCTTGTGATATATCCGGCTTTTTCAAGCTCCCAAACGGCGGTACGGATAGCGTCGATACTTTCCCGGTTGATGTAGGACAGCCCCGCAAGGGTGTAGTCCCAATCCTCCGGCAAGGACAGCATTTGAGATAACAGCCCCTTTGCCTTTAAGGAAAGCTCCTTATTGCGTAAGTGGTGGTTGCTCATTACGGTGTAGCCTGTGTTGCGCTCCACGCGGAATACTGCCATAGCTTCATCAC
>VOFB01001933.1_pt1 | contig 68654 bp, 68 predicted proteins | sample 5384141 | NCBI WGS metagenome assembly VOFB01 (sample SAMN12384721, study PRJNA508395) | human gut metagenome | isolation source: healthy gut A | host: Homo sapiens
GATGCGACCGTGGCGTTTCTGCCGGAACAGCCGGGCGCACACCTTTGGTGCACCCCTATACGCATTTTGTTACGCTAAGTATAGTATCTCGCACCGGTTTTGTCAATTCCAAGGTTTGGCAAAACTGGGCCGGCGTATACATTAGCTCTTGACATCCCGGGCAAAATAGCGCTAAATAAAGGTATTCTATTCTATAAGGAGAACCCCATGAAACAGGTAGAGGTGTACACAGACGGCGCTTGCAGCGGCAACCCCGGCCCGGGCGGCTGGGGTGCGGTGCTGCGCTACCGCTTTGACGGCAAGGTGTACGAAAAGGAACTGAGCGGCGGCGACGCCAGCACCACCAACAACCGCATGGAACTGACGGCCTTTATCGAGGCGCTGCGCCAGCTCAAGGAGCCCTGTGAGGTGCGGCTGTGCTCCGACAGCCAGTATGTCATCAACGGGCTTCAGAAGGGCTGGGCCAAAGGCTGGAAGCGCCGCGGCTGGAAGGAAAAAATCGGACGGCTCTCCTGCCCTGAACCCGGACCTCTGGGCACAGGCGCTGGAGCAGGAAGCAAGACACACCATCACATACGTCTGGGTAAAAGGCCACGCAGGCCATCCGGAAAACGAACGCTGCGACCAGCTGGCCGTAGCCCAAAGCAAAGCACACGGCGGGAGGCAAGGAACATGAACGACACATTTTTGCCCGGCAGCGGGTTTGACACCTACGAAACACAGGACAAGGTGCTTGTCAGCATGGACGGCACTGTGGACTGCGGCGTTGTTGTGCGCATTTTGCAGCAGCAGGGCTTTGGCGTGGCCGGGGCTGTGGTGCAGCTGACCGCTGACCAGAGCGCTTGGGCAGCAGCCGCACGGCAGGCTGCCGAGGTTCTCGGCATCGAGTGCATCGTGCTGAAGGCAGAAGCACTGGCCGACCAGCCCGCCGAGGTACTGGGCAGCGGCAACGACGCCCGGTTTGCCGCCCTGCTGACCGCTGCCGACAAGCTGGGCATCCAGTATATTGCCACCGGCCACCACGCCCGGGTGGAACTGGGCAGCGACGGCGTGCACGCCGTCTGCCCCGCTGTGGACGCCGCACTGGACGAGAGCGCCGCACTGGCGGCGCTGCCGCAGGACACCCTTGCCCGGCTGCTGCTGCCCTTGGGCGAGTTTACCGCCGCCGACGTGCAGGAGATGGCACAGGATTTCAAAGTGAACGGAACGGTCTGACACCGTAGAAAATACGCATTGCATTTTTACCGGCAAAGCAAAAAGAAGCGCCGCATCTATACGATGCAGCGCTTTTTTTTGCATACTTTAGTTCTGCGGGTGCACGATATCCCGCCAATCCAGATCTCCACGCTCCAGACCGTGGATGAGCACCTCCGCGGTGGCGATGTTGGTGGCCAGCGGGATGTTATGCACATCACACAGGCGCAGCAGGGTCATCTCATTCGGCTCGCTGGGCTTGGCATTGATGGGGTCGCGGAAGAACAGCAGCAGGTCGATCTCGTTGCAGGCAATACGGGACGCGATCTGCTGGTCGCCGCCCTGCACACCGGCCAGAAAACGCTGTACCTGCAGGCCGGTGGCCTCGGAAATCAGTTTGCCGGTAGTGCCGGTCGCCACCAATTTATGCTGGCTCAGAATACGGCAGTACGCCGTGCAGAACTGAACCATCAGCTCCTTTTTGGAGTCATGCGCGATCAGGGCAATCGTCATCTGTAGATCTCTCCTCTATTGAAACATTTGTATATAAAACGCTTGATAAATTTCCTTTGTTATACATGATATCACAAACGCAACTCATTTACAACAGGTTTTTGGACACAATATTCAAATTTTCGTTCAAGTTCAGCACTTTGCACGCAGCTGCGCTTTACTGCGCAAGCATTGCATCGTTGTTTTCTTCCTCTGTCACCCCTACGGGCGCGGTCGTCTGCTGCGGTTCTGCGGCGGCTGCATCGGTCTGTGCATCATTCGCAGCATCCGGGGCGGTCTGGGCGGCGGTATCTGCCGCTGCGGCGTCCTCCTGCACCACGGTACGCGGGTCTACATAGGGGTCCACCTCCAGCGTGCCGTCCTTCATGGCAAAATAGGCGTTGGCGATATCCACCACCAGATCACCGGTACGGGCACCGTAGCCGCCGTACTCCACCGTGATGCCGATGGCGATTTCCGGATCGTCGGCCGGCAGGTAGGCGATCATCATCGCGTTCAGGTAGTGCTTGCCGGGGGCGTAGGTCTCGCTGCGCTGGGGGGTACCGGTCTTGCAGGCGATGGCAATGGGATAGCTGGAGATCTTGCCGCTGATGGTGCTGGGCACCAGTGTCATGCCCTGCCGCACCAGCGCAAAGGTGTTGCCGTTGCCCTCGATGACATCCATCACCTCCGGCTGGGTCTCGCTGAGCACCTCGCCGGTGTTGGTATCCAGAATGGCCTTGACAAAGTGGGTGCGGTAGCGCACGCCGTTGTTGGCCAGCGTGGCGGCGTAGGTAGCCAGCTGGATGGGGCTTACTACCGTGTTGCCCTGCCCGATGGCGGCCTGAACATCCAGCGATGAGATGTAGTTTTTGTCTGTCTTTTTGGTCAGCCGTCCCACGGCCTCGTTTACCTCCACGCCGGTGCGCTGCCCAAGACCCAGCTTGTAGGCGTAGGCATCGTAGACGTCACTGGTCAGGCGGCGGCCCACGTCGTAGAAGAAGATGTTGCAGCTCCACTTGATGGCAGTCACCACGTCGATGTTGCCGCTGTGGCCGTGCTGGGTGCAGCGGGGGCGGTAATCCTTGTAATAGGTGTACACGCCGGTGCAGTTGACGGTGGAGTACTGGTTGATCAGGCCGCTGTCCAGTGCGGCCACGGCCACGGCCGGCTTAAAGGTGGAGCCGGGCGTGTACAGACCCTGCAGGCTGCGGTTGAACAGCGGCAGGCTGGGGTCGGCACTGTACTCGGAATAGTTGGTGGCGTACAGATTCTGGTCAAAGCTGGGGTAGTTTGCAGCCGCCAGCACGCTGCCGTCCTTTACGTCCAGCACCACCGCAGCGCAGGCGGCAGCTTTCATATCGCCGGTGTTGTACACCCGGTTGATCATGTCGATATTGTTGGCAAGGGCCTTGTCCACCGCACGCTGGAAGTCGCTGTTGATGGTCAGCTGCACGGTATGGCCCGGCTCCGGCACAGTGGTGAGCTTTGTATCCACGATCACGCCGTCCGAATTGCGGGTGATGGTCTCCACGCCGTCCTTGCCGCGCAGCTCATCCTCGTACACAGACTCAAGGCCGGAGATGCCGATCACATCGTTCATGTTATAGCCTTTTTCCTTGAGCGGATAGGTCACCTGACCGTTGGGATCGGTCACCTTCCACTTTTCCGCCGTGATCTTGCCCACACGCCCCAGCACAGCCGGGATGATATCGCTCTGGTCGTAGCTGCGGGCGCTGGTCTCCACGATCTCCACACCCGGCAGCGTGAGGGAATGCTCCTTGATGGTAGCCACCGTCACCTGACTGACGTTTTCAGCCATAACAAAGTTATTTACGTTGGAAAACGCCTGTCGGTCCATCTCGTAATGGATGCCCGCCAGCACCCGCTGCCACGGCAGAGAGAAGCTTTCCAGATGGTTTTTCTCCACCAGCATCTCCATCACATCGTTGGCGGTGGCGTACTGCTGCAAGCCCAGCGTCTCCTTCATGTCAGCCAGCGTTTTCTGGTCGCTGGTGCTGTCGGCGCTGTCCGTAAAGGTATAGTTCCCGGCGGCATCCGGCTCGCTGATGAGCAGGGTATCCAGCCATTTTTCATCGTTCTTGCGCAAAAGTTCCACGATCTGCTGCAGCATGGTGTCCAGATCCTGATCCCCCATCTGCAGCTTGTTCAGCACCACATTATAGCCGGTGCTGGTGGTGGCGATGCGCTTGCCGGTGCTGTCCACGATATTGCCCTCGCGCGGCGGTGACCGTGAACTTATAATCCGTGGTGTTGGTGGCTTTTGCCTTGAAACTGTCCCCGTTGACCAGCTGCAAAAAGATGAGCCGGAAGGTGTACAGCCCCATGATGATGCAGGCCACTGCGATGAGCAGCAGCATCCGCCGCACCACGACCTTGCGTTCATTTTCGTTCATCTAGTTCTCCTTCCGTTACGGGGTGCGTTAGACCACACCGTTGTCGATTCTGAACCCGTCATGGATACGCTGCACCAGCCAGAAGGCCAGCAGCGACCTGCCGGGATGGTCAGCGCCGCGCCGGGCAGTACAAAGGTGACATACCGCAGCGCTGCGCCGGTATAACCCGGCATGTAGTAGAAAAACAGCCAGTCCAGCGAGAGCACCACCAGCGCTGTTGCGGTGCTTACTGCGGCAAAATTGCCGGGGTTCACCTGCAGATACAACTGCACCAGCACCGATACCGCAAAGCAGAGCAACAGCAGCTCCAGCGCCAGCATGCCTACCGTGCGTCCGGCCGTGCAATCCCACAAAAGGCCGCCCACCGTGCCCAAGCAGTGCTCCGGCAAATTCTCCTTCAAATACCGCCACCGCCAGACACAGCGGCAGCAGCCAGAGCGGCTTTGCCGCCCCAACTGAAACAGCCCGGGCGTGGTCTGCAACGCGGCGCACACAAACAGCGCCAGAACATAGCAGCCCCACTTCAGCCTCTGGCTGCGGCTGCGCTTGCGGCGAGATTCCATAGCAGTGTGCCCTCCTTAGTACGCAGTAATGATAAAAACGTGCTTGGCGGTGCGGGGGTCGGCACCGGGGCGCACCACCGCAATGGAGGATTTGCCGCTGGCTTCCGGCACCACGCTCCTGCACCACGCCCACCAGAACATCCGGGGGAACACCCCGCCCAGACCGGTGGTGATGACCTGATCCCCCGCATGGGTCTCGGTGCTGCGCTCCAGATTGGTCAGGGTGCACAGGCCGTCCGCTGCATAGGTGGTATTGCCGTTCAGAATGCCGTTGTCACGGGTGCGGGATACCACGCCCGCCGCGTTGAAGTTGGGGTGAAGAACGGTCATCACCTTGCAGCTGGTGGGCTCAGCCTCCACCACCACGCCCAGCAGGTAGCCCTGGTCACTGACCACCGCATCGTTCACCGCTACACGTCTGCGGCTGCCCTTGTCCAGCGTAAAGCCGCCGAACTCGTCCAGCGGGTCGCGGCCAATGACAAAGCCGGACACATAGGTGGCATTGCTGTTCTTTTCCTGAATGTTGGTCAGGGCCTTGTAGGCCTCGTTTTCAGCCTTGAGGCGGTCATAGTCCACCATCTGCTGGCGCAGCTCGGCATTTTCCGCTTCCAGCTGCTCGTTCTGTTCCATCACATCGTCGATGCTGGTATATTTTTCCCACACCGAGGCCCACACCGCCGCTGACCACAGCCCCTGCCTTCTGGAATGGGGTCAGGATCACGCTCAGCAGCTCCTGCGGGGCGGCGGTCAGGCGGCCGTTGGCACCGGCGTAGGCCATGATGCCCACCAGAAACACCGCGATGCCCACCAGGATCTTGAATTTCCAGGTATCAAAAAAATCTTTCAAAGGGTGCTTCCCTCCTGTCGGGATGCCCGCGCCCTACCGCAGGCCTTTGCATGAAAAAAGCGCGGACAGCCGTGCCATCCGCGCAAGATGCAGTGTTTGCAGCGGAAAAACGCACAGCTGCTGTGTCTGAAACTTTTCCGCATTCTGAGCAACACTCTCCCCAGAGAGCCGCTCTTACATATGACCGCCGTCGGTATCCAGAACGTCGTGCAGACATCCACATGGTCGAGCACAGCGCCGGCGCCCTTGGCCACGCAGTCCAGCGGGTCTCGGCCACATGCACGTCGATGCCGGTCTCGCTCTGGATCAGCTGGTCCAGGCCGCGCAGCAGAGCGCCGCCGCCGGTCAGGGTGATGCCGTGGTCGATGATGTCGGCGCTCAGCTCGGGCGGGGTGCGCTCCAGAGTCTCCTTGATGGCGCTGGTGATCTTGACCAGACACTCCAGCAGAGCCTCACGCACATCCTCGGAGTGGACGACGACGTTCTTGGGCAGGCCGTCCACGAGGTTGCGGCCCTTGATCTCGAGGGTCATCTCGGGGTCCATCGGGTAGGCGGAGCCGATCTCGATCTTGATCTGCTCGGCGGTGCGCTCACCGATGAGGAGGTTATACTTGCGCTTGATGAACGCGATGATGGCCTGGTCGAACATATCGCCGGCCATCCGGACGCTGCGGGAAGCCACGATGCCGCCCAGCGAGATCACAGCGATCTCAGCCGTGCCGCCGCCAATATCCACGATCATGCTGCCGGTGGGCTCGCTGATGGGCAGGCCTGCGCCAATGGCAGCGGCCATAGGCTCCTCAATGACAGAGACCTGACGGGCACCAGCCTTGAGGGTAGCCTCGCGCACAGCGCGGCGCTCCACCTCGGTCACGCCCGAGGGGATGCAGATGACCACGCGGGGGCGGGAGAACATGCTGTTGCCGCAGGCTTTTTTCAGGAAGGTCTCCAGCATATTGGCGGTGATGTCAAAGTCGGCGATAACGCCGTCCTTCAGGGGACGCACAGCCACGATGCTGCCGGGGGTGCGGCCGATAACGGCCTTTGCCTCAGCGCCCACGCAGCGCACCTCATCGGTCTTGGTATCCACCGCCACAACCGACGGCTCGCGCATGATGATGCCCTTGCCCTTCATGTAGACCAGAGTATTGGCAGTACCCAGATCAACGCCAACGTCCTTTGACAAAAAACTCATTGTTCCAAATCTCCTTACGATCGTTCCTTAAATCTATCCCAGAATGCCGGACGGTCTGCTGCAAACAGTCCCTCCTGCGCAGAATAACACGTTTCTATTATAGCCGCAAGTGCTCCATTTCTCAAGCGTTTCGGCAAGTTTTCTATCATTTTTCCATTTTTCTCACAAAAAATGCGCCAGCGCTGTACGGTGCGGCTGACGGGGAGGCCCATAATGGTGTAATAATCGCCCTCGATGCGGTCCAGCCACAGGGCTGCGCGGCCCTGGATGGCGTAGGCACCGGCCTTATCGTAGGGCTCCGGGGTAGCAGCGTAGAACGCGATTTCTTCCTCCCCCAGCGGGAAAAAGGTCACCTTGCAGCTGTCCACAAAATGCTCTGCCCTGTCCCCTTTTGCAATGCACACGCCGGTGTGCACCTGATGGGTCTTTCCGGAGAGCGCGCGCAGCATCCGCTTGGCATCCTCTGCGTCATGGGGCTTGCCGAACACAGCGCCGTCCACGTCCACCACGGTGTCGCAGCCGATGACCACAGCATCCGGGTGCTGCTTTGCCACCGCAAGGCACTTGCCGATGGCCAGCTGCTCCACCAGCTGTGCCAGGGGTGGGGGCGGTAACAGCGCTCTCGTCAAAATCGCTGACGCAGACGGTGAAATCAGTGGTATACAGGGAGAGCAACTCCCGTCTGCGGGGGCTGCCGGAAGCTAAGATCAAATGATTCATAAAACCCTCTCAGTCACCTGCGGTGACCGCTCTCCCGAAGGGGAGAGCTTTTTTCATCAATCGGTTTACTCTTTTAAATTCTCCCCTCTCGGGTGTCAATGCGAAGCATTGACGAAGAGGGTTATTTTCCGGTAGAGCCAAAGCCGCCCACACCGCGCTGGGTGTCGCCCAGCTCCTCGGCCGGCACAAAGGCAGCGGTGTACACCGGTGCGATGCAGAGCTGTGCCACACGCTCACCGGGCTGAATGGTATAGGCCTCGGCACCCAGATTGATCATGGGCACCTTCAGTTCCCCGCGGTAGTCACTGTCCACCACACCCACGCCGTTTGCCATGCACAGGCCGTGCTTGATGGAAAGGCCGCTGCGGGCGTAGACCAGCGCCACAGCGTGGGGGCCGGGCAGCTCGATGGCAAGGCCGGTGGGCACCAGTGCCCGCTGCATGGGCTGGAGTGTCAGCGGCTCATCCAGCACAGCGCACAGGTCAGCGGCGGCAGAGCCGGGGGTCGCATAGGCAGGCACCTTAGCCCGCGGGTCCAAAACTTTATAGTTTACAGTGATGGGTTCCATCGTATACCTCGTTTCGTTTTTCTGCTTTCGTCAGTTGGTACCTTTAAAATACAGACCGCGGGTAAAATCGCCCTCAAAGGGGGCGTGGGTGCGGATGCTGTCCAAGATCTGCGCCGCTTCCTCGCGGGATTCCAGCGTGAAGTAGGCCACGCCGTAATCCACCGTCAGGGCACCGGGCTTGTCGCCCATATAGATGGGGACAGGGTTATAGATGGTACGCACCCCAAGCCCGCACCGCACCGGGAACTTCTTCGCCTTGCGGTCGGTGAGCAGGCCGGTCTTATCGCAGTGGGCACAGTCATGGATGTTCTGCAGCGGGCAGGCACGGGTGACCATCAGCGGCATATGACCGTAGACCATCACGCCGGTGGGCACAGGCTTACCGTTCCGGGTGGGCGCAATGGACGCAATATCGCTGTCTTTTACCTCCGGCAGGATGAGCAGGCTGGAAAGTCCCTGCTCTGCATAGAACTGTGCCGCCACCTGGTTGGTGACGTTCAGGCCGAAGCCGCCGGTCATCGGCAGGCCACGGCAGAGCCGCAGGTGGGCGATGTTGCTTACCTCATAGCCCGCAAAACCCGCATCCTGGGTAGCAGCGATGCGGCGGGCAGTGTCCTCCTCCAGCGCGCCGAACATCACGCGCGGCAGCTCCAGAAGGGTCTTCTCCCGCCACTCGCGGGGGACGCGGTCGGCCTGCGCGATGGGCAGAATGAGATACTCCACCCCGCTCAGGGCCTGCTCCGGCACCTGCTCCCAGCGCTCGAACCGGGCGCGCAGGGTGCGGCGGGGCGGCAGAGTGCGCTGCGGCAGGGCGGCGACGTGCTCCTCGGTGGTGGGCCAAGGGCGCAGCACTTCCCGCTTTTTCAGCAGGGCCTCCAGCGCATCCCGGCGCAGCTCGTTCACGGCACTGCCTGGCACGAACCAGGGGCCGCCGTCCATCTCCACATCGATCTTTTCCACCGCAAAGGGGGTGCCGCCCGTCTTGGAAAGGCTGCGCTGCAGGCTCTCGGTAGGGTCGGTGCGGGCAGGCTGCGGTTCCGCATCGCCGTAGGCAAAGGCCTTGTTGCCGTCCGCGTCGGTCACGGTCAGCTTCTCGCCGCCCTCCTCGATTTCCAGCCTCAACTCCACCGGCACACGGCTGCGCTCCCGGCGGTAGAGCTCCCGCAGCAGGCAGGGTCTTTTTGGTCAGCTCTGCATCAGCCTCACTGCGGACGCCGAACATCGTGCCGTCGATCTTTCCATCCAGATAGCCGGAGGTGAAGCCGGAGCGGCTGAACGCATTTTTCAGCAGATCACGGTCATAGGCGCGGCCCTCGCGGCCTGCCAGACAGGCGCTGACCGCCGCTGCCACATACTCCGGCGTGCGCAGACGGCCCTCGATTTTGGCCGATGCTACGCCGACGGCCTGCATCCGATCCAGCTTGTCGATGACGGAGTTGTCCTTAAGGGAAAGGTGGTGCAGCCGTCCGGGCTTGCCCTCGGGCAGAGCGTTGGCCTCAAAGGGCAGACGGCAGGGGCCGCACAGGAGCCGCGGTTGCCGCTCCGTCCGCCCAGGAAAGCCGACATATAGCACTGGCCGCTGACGCACATGCAGAGTGCGCCGTGGACGAAGCACTCCGTCTCGATGCCGCAGTGCCTGGTGATGTGCTCCACCTCGGGCAGGCTCAGCTCACGCGCCAGCACCACCCTGGTAAAGCCCAGCTCCTTCAGCTCCAGTGCGCCCTGCAGGGTGTGGACGCTCATCTGGGTGGAGCCGTGCCCGGGGCAGCTGCGGGGCAATTTTACCAATTAGCGTTGCCACTGCCAGATCCTGGCAGATGACCGCATCGGCACCGCTGGCTGCTACCGCCCGGATAGCCTGTTCCAGCGCGGGCAGCTCGGTGCCGTACACGGTGGTGTTCAGCGCAACATGCACCGCCACGCCCCGGGCGTGGCAGAAGCGGACGGCCTCTTTCAGGCTGTCGGCATCAAAGTTTCCGGCCCCTGTGCGGGCATTGAAGCCGGAAAAGCCCAGATATACCGCGTCCGCGCCGCTGAACACTGCTGCGCGAAGCATCTCTTCACTGCCCACAGGGGCAAGGATCTCGATCCTTGCCATAGTTCTCCTTCTGACTTCTATTTATATAAGGTACGTTCATTTGGTCTCGTCTGTCTGCGCACTGTCTGCCGCCGGGGCTTCCGGGGCGGGCTGCTCCTGTGCAGTCTCTGCCGCAGCGCGGGCGGCGCGCTCCTCCCGGCGGGTCTCGCGCTGGCGCTCCTTGGCCAGCTGCTCCCGCAGGGCGGCATCTTCCCGGCGCAGCACGGCGTTTTCCGCCAGTGCCTTGTCCTCGGCCAGCTTCGCCCTGGCGGCATCGGCAATGTAATCCTGGATCTGGCTGCGCATATTCTCGGCGCTGCCCGCGCTCTTGTTGTACTCGTCCAGATAGTCCATGGCGCAGAACACCGCCGCCTTGGTCACCGAAAGGTTTTCGTTGGTGTCCAGCAGCTTGGTGATATCCTCGTCCAGCTTTTTGGCAAGACCCAGGATGTACTTTTCCGAATCTGTGGTGGCGATGGCATACGGTGTGCCCGCGATGTTGACCCTTACCTTGTTTACCATGGTGTTTTCCCCTTTTTTCCTGTATCTGTACGGCGCAAGGCCGTTTGTTCTGCATCTTACCGGGATTTGGTACCGTTCCCGGTAACGTTTTGGTGTTTGAAAACGTTTCGATGGAGTTTCCCGCCCCATTACTGCCGGAATTACTCCTCGAAAAACGTTTCGCGGTTCAGTTCTACCTTCTATTATAATATAAATACGCCGCAAGAAAAAGTGGAATTTTTGAAATTTCGGCATATTTGTCAGAAAGTGGCCTGAAAAAATAGCAGTTACGGAAAAAAAGCGCCTGTTTCCTTGCATTTATAAATCGTTCATATTATAATAACTTTGTTATGTTGGCAGCCGGGCGAAAGAGGGAACGTTTCTGCTGCTATTATCTACTCAATTATTTTAGCAAAGCAAACGCTTATGCGGATAGGAGTTCACTATGACTACAAAAGAATTTGCAAAAATTCTTCAGGACAAGCTCACCAGCGAATATGGCGTGGATCTGAGCGTTGCTTCCAAGCAGCAGATCTACCGCGCTCTTGCCCTCATCTGCCGCCAGATGATGAGCGAGAACCATAAGAAGTTCCAGTCCAAGGCCATTGGCACCGGCTCCAAGCAGGTGTACTACCTGTGCATGGAGTTCCTGATGGGCCGCAGCCTCAAGGTGAGCCTGTTCAATCTGGGCCTGAAAGAGGCTGCCAGAAGGTTCTGGCTGATGCTGACATCAGCCTGGACAGCATCTTTGAGGAAGAGCCGGACGCAGGTCTGGGCAACGGCGGCCTGGGCCGCTTGGCTGCCTGCTACCTGGACGGCATGGCCACCACCAATATCTGCGGCACCGGCTACTCCATCCTGTACGAGTACGGCATCTTCAAGCAGAAGATCGTGGACGGCTGGCAGCAGGAGCGTGCTGACAACTGGCTGCCCGGCGGTCAGGTCTGGCTCAAGAGCCACCCCGATCAGGCTGTGGAAATCCGCTTCGACGGCGAGATCCACGAGAACTGGGACCATGGCTTCCACTACATCCAGCACACCAACTACAACAGCGTCATGGCCGTCCCCTCTGACATGTATGTTCAGGGTTACGACGGCAAGGGCGTTGCAAAGCTGCGCCTGTGGCAGGCCAAGGCTCCCGACTTTGATATGTCCAGCTTCTCTCTGGGCAACTACAACACCGCGATGAGCAAGAACGCAAGCGCCGAGCTCATCTCCAAGGTGCTGTACCCCAACGACAACCACGTTGAGGGCAAGATCCTCCGCCTGCGCCAGCAGTACTTCCTGTCCGCTGCATCCATCGGTGATATCGTCCAGAACCACCTGGCCACCTACGGCACGCTGGAGAATCTGGCCGACAAGGTGGCCATCCAGCTGAACGACACCCATCCCACGCTGGCCATCCCCGAGATGATGCGCATCCTGCTGGACGAGTGCGGCTTTGGCTGGGATAAGGCCTTCAGATCTGCCAGAAGGTCTTTGCCTACACCAACCACACCGTCATGGCCGAAGCTCTGGAGAAGTGGAATGTGGACATCTTCAAGATGACCCTGCCCCGCATCTACCAGATCGTGGTCGAGATGAACCGCCGTGCCCGCGAGAAGCTGGAGAAGGCATTCCCCGGCGACGAGGGCAAGATCAACTATATGGCGCTCATTGGCGACAACCAGGTCCGCATGGCAAACATCTGCGCCTACACCGCCAACAGCATCAACGGCGTGTCCAAGCTCCACAGCGAGATCATCAAGGAGAGCGTCTTCCACGACTACTATCTGTTCAAACCCAACGCCTTCAAGAACGTGACCAACGGCATCGCATACCGCCGCTGGCTGCTGGCTTCTAACCCCGAGCTGTGCAAGCTGCTGGACGAGACCATCGGCGAGGGCTACAAGCACGACGCCGCCGACCTGTCCAAGCTGAACAAGTTCGCGAAGGACAAGACCGTCCTGAAGACGCCTGAATGAGATCAAGCTGGCCAACAAGAAGGACTTTGCAAGTTATCTCGAGAAGAGCACCGGCCAGGTCATCGACCCCAACTCCATCTTCGACTGCCAGGTCAAGCGGATGCACGAGTACAAGCGCCAGCACCTGAACGCGCTGAACATCGCCGCACAGTACCTGTACTTGAAGGAGAACCCCAACGCTGACTTCATCCCCAAGACCTACATCTTCGGCGCAAAGGCTGCTCCCGGCTACTACATGGCCAAGCAGATGATCCGGATGATCTGCAAGCTGGGCGACCTGATCAACAATGATCCCGCTGTCCGCGAGAAGCTGCGCGTGGTGTATCTGGAAGAGTACTGCGTCTCCCTGAGCGAGCACCTGATGCCCGCTGCCGAGGTCTCTGAGCAGATCTCTCTGGCTGGCACCGAGGCTTCCGGTACCGGCAACATGAAGTTCATGCTGAACGGTGCCATCACGCTGGGTACGCTGGACGGCGCAAACGTTGAAATCGCAGACGCCGCCGGCAAGGAGAATGAGCTTATCTTCGGTATGCTGACCCCTGAGGTCAACAACCTCAAGCAGGTGGGCTACCACCCCAGCGCCTTTATCATGGGCGATGACGTGGCAAATGCGCTCTGAACTTCCTGGAGCGCGGCTGGAACGGCGAGGACTTCCACGAGGTCACCGAGAACCTGCGCACCAGCGATCCTTATATGGTCATGGCCGACTTCAAGGATTACCGCCGTGCTCAGGCCGACCTGCAGCGCCTGTACGCTGACCGTGAGCCCTGGGCAACGCATGAGCCTGAAGAACATTGCCAACAGCGGCATCTTCAGCGCTGACCGTGCTGTGCTGGATTACGCACGCGACATCTGGCACGCTTCCCCCGTGCCCATGGGCAAGTAATTTTCCCCTGCATAAAACCGCAAAGCCCCGGTGGCATGCCCCGGAACCGGGGAGAAAGGACGATCTTTTTTGTCTTGTCTGTTCAACAGTTTTGACCCCTACTTTCAAGCAGCCCTTTGGTGCGGTGCGCGCCGGGCAGACTGTCCGGCTGTCGCTGTGCATCCCGGAAGAGCTGGGCTATGTGGACCCTCACCTCGTACTCCCAAAAGGAGGGCAAGTACGATGTTCCCGTCAATTACCGGATGAAATTTGACGGCCAGACGCCTCAAACAGAACCACTTTTCGGTGGATGTTACGCTGGGCGACCCGGGCTTATACTTCTACTACTTCGACCTCTACACTGACTTCCGCCGCATCGTCCGCGGGCCGGACAACTGCGGCGTCGTGAGCTGGCAGGAGGGCGAGAGCTGGCAGATCACCGTGTACGAGTCCGATTTTGAGACGCCCGCCCCCATCAAGGGCAAGGTGTTCTACCAGATCTTCCCCGACCGCTTCTGCGAGGGCATTGAGAACAAGCCCATGCCCTTCCCCGACCGGCTCTATCAGGCCGATAAGCACGCCGAGCCCTTCTGGCAGCCCAACGAGGTGGGCGGCCACCTGAATGAGGATTACTTCGGCGGCGACCTGGAGGGCATCCGCATCAAGCTGCCCTACCTGCGCGAAATGGGGGTGGATTACCTTTACCTCAACCCCATCTTTGAGGCCCACTCCAACCACCGCTACAACACCGCCGACTACCTCAATGTAGACCCCCTGCTGGGCACCAACGAGGACTTTGAGGCCCTGTGCACGCGCCGCCAAGTACGGCATCGGCATCGTGCTGGACGGCGTGTTCAGCCACACCGGCTCCGACAGCCGGTATTTCAACCGCGAGGGCCGCTATGGCGAGGGCGGTGCGTACCGGGACCCCAACTCCCCCTACCGCTGCTGGTACGACTTCGGCCCCCAGTATAAGGGCGGCTACCGCAGCTGGTGGGGCTTCGAGACCCTGCCCGAAGTCAACGAGGAGACCCCCTCCTATGTGGAGTTCATCACCGGCCCGGGCGGTGTCATCGACACATGGCTCCGGCGCGGCGCGGCAGGCTTCCGTCTGGACGTGGCCGACGAGCTGCCCGATGAATTCATTGAGAAGGTGCGCGCCGCCGTCAAGCGGGTCGGCCCCGAGAAGTCCCTCTGGGCGAGGTGTGGGAGGATGCCACCACCAAGTTCGGCTTCAACAAGCGCCGCACCTATCTGCTGGGCAAGGGCCTCGACAGCGTGATGAACTACCCCTTCAAGAACGCCGTGCTGGATTTCGTCAAGGGCAAGCCCGCCGAGCAGGCCATGACGGAGATCCTGACCATCTGCGAGCACTACCCCGCCCCTGCCCTGGATACCGCACTGAACTTCCTCTCCACTCACGACACCGAGCGCGCCCTCACCGTCATTGCCGACGAGCCCGCCAATGGCCGCGGCCGCGAGTGGCAGAGCGGCCGCAGTGTGACCGGCGACGCCTACGAGGAAGGCATGCTCCGGCTGCGCATGGCCTACGCCATCATCTACACTCTGCCCGGCGTCCCCTGCCTCTACTACGGCGACGAGATCGCCATGCAGGGCTACCGCGACCCCTTCAACCGCGGCTTCTACTGCTGGAACAGCCACGAACAGCGGCTGAAACCCGTGCTGGCACAGCTGGCACAGCTGCGCCACAGCTGCGAGGCCTTCCGCACCGGTGAGCTGCGGGTCCTGCGGGCTGAGGGCGGCATCCTGCACTACCAGCGCATCGGTAAGACCGAGACCGCGGAGATCATTGTCAACCGCACCGAGCACATCATCGTGGAGCCGCTGGCCTCCGGCAAGCACACCGAGGTGAACCCCATGGGCTTCACCATCGTGGTGGAAGAGGTCGACCACAACCCGAACCACAGCTATTACGATATCCAGTGATGCCTGCGAGGCTGTAACCATTTAAAATGCTCTCCGCTTGCGCTCTGAGCATCCATGGCGGGATTCTATTTTTATTGGTAAGTCGGAAGCTCTGCGGAGCCTCCCGACTTACTTTTTTCACAAGGTGGGACGCAGTGATTTACTGGGCTTTTTTCCCATTTTTGTCTATATTTTGTTTTCTGCGCAACGTTCCAGTAAAAAGCCCTTGACCTTCCCCCAAGGGGATGCCGTATAATAGCATAAGGAGGTAACATACCATGCAGATCCCCCCATTCTCTGGCTGGCTGCAGCCGTGGGCTTTCTGGCACTGGAGGCCAGTACCTTTAATATGACCTCCATCTGGTTTGCCATCGGCTCTGCCGCCGCATTGCTGTGCTGCGTGTTCACCGACTCGTTCCGGGTGCAGGCGGTGGTCTTTCATGGTGGTAAGCATCCTGTGTCTGGCAGCCTTCCGGCCGCTGGCGGCAAAACTGCGGCGCTCAAGCATACCGCCACCAACGGCGACCGCAACCTTGGCCGGGAAGCCGTCGTGCTCACCCCTGTCTCCGCCGAGGCCACCGGCCGCGTCCGGCTGGACGGCGTGGACTGGAACGCCCGCTGCGCCACCCCCGGCGACACCCTCTGACCCGGTGCGCTTTGCCGCGTGACCGAGATCCACAGCACCCTGCTCATCGTGGAGCCTGTCCTGACCGAAAGCCGTAACCCCCACACAACAACCTGACAAAGGAGATGTATTATGGTTCTGTTTTTTGTCATCCTTGCGCTTGTTTTTGTTCTGGTGCTGGTCATTGTTTCCAACATCGTCATCGTGCCCCAGTCCATGGTCTACGTCGTGGAGCGTCTGGGCAGCTACTCCGACACCTGGTCGGCCGGCCTGCATGTCAAGATCCCCTTCATTGAGCGGATGGCCAAAAAGGTCAGCCTGAAGGAGCAGGTCGCGGACTTCCCTCCCCAGCCGGTCATCACCCGCGATAACGTCACCATGCAGATCGATACCGTGGTGTTCTTCCAGGTGATGGATGCCAAGCTCTACACCTACGGTGTCAACCAGCCCATCGCAGCCATCGAGAGCCTGTCGGCCACCACCCTGCGCAACATCATCGGCGAGATGGAGCTGGACCACACCCTCACCAGCCGCGACACCATCAACAGCAAGATCACGGCCATCCTCGATGAAGCCACCGACAAGTGGGGCATCAAGGTCAACCGTGTGGAGGTCAAGAACATCATCCCGCCGCGCGAGATCCAGGAAGCCATGGAAAAGCAGATGAAGGCAGAGCGCGAAAAGCGCGCCGTCATCCTGAAGGCCGACGGCGAGAAGCAGGCCGCCATCACTGCCGCCGAGGGCGAAAAGGAAGCCGCCATCCTCCGTGCCGATGCCGTGAAACAGCAGCGCATCCTCGAAGCCGAGGGCGAAGCGCAGGCCATCCTCGCGGTCCAGAAGGCCAACGCCGACGCCATCCGCCTGCTGAACGAGGCCATGCCCAACGATAAGGTGCTGGCTCTGCGCAGTCTGGAAGCACTGGCCAAGGTCGCCAACGGCAAGGCCACCAAGATCATCATTCCATCGGATCTGCAAAATCTGGGCGGCGTCGTGCCCAGCATCAAGGAGCTTCTGACCGACCCGAAGGACGCCGAGTAAGCGCCCACTTATCCAGCAGTAAGCTAAAACAGCTCCCGGTCACGTTAAGCGGCGTGACCGGGAGCTGTTCTTTGCTATCTATGCTTTATCCGGGGATCACTTCTCCCTTTTTCCTCGTTCTCCTGTTCCTGCTGTTCGCGGCGCAGCTCTTTGATGCGCTTTTTTTTCTCGCTCTGGACGTGGGGCCACGGCCAGGAGAAGCCCCTCGTTCTGCTTGCACCAGCGGGTAAGGGGGTAGAAGGCAAAGGCCAAGCCAAAAATGTACAGCAGAGCGTACAGCAGGGCGTCCAGCGTGATCAGGGCATCCAGTGCACCGATCACCGCCACAACGCAGCCTGCCTTTAAAAAGAACTGGCCGTTCTGGCGGCAATATTCCTCAAAGTTTTCGGCCTTGACCGCCCTGCGCCCCTGATCGCCCCACACGCGGGGATTTTTCATCACCGAAAAACCGTAAAAGGCCATCATCAGGCCAAGGGTGAGCTGAAAGCCAAAAAACATGGGTCACACCTCTTTTTTTATCAGGATACAAAAAGTCGGATCAGTCCTCAAACAGGGGCTTCATAAAGGGCAAAAAGTCCAGCGTTGCAAAGTAATCGCGGGGGTCTGGGCGCGGCGGATCAACCGGTGAGAGCCATCCTCGCACAGCAGCACCTCGGCGCAGTGCAGCTTGCCGTTGTAGTTGTAGCCCATAGCAGAGCCGTGGGCACCAGTATCATGGATGTAAAGGATATCCCCGATGTCGATCTTGGGCAGCATCCGGTCAACGGCAAACTTGTCGTTATTCTCGCACAGCCCGCCCACCACGTCGTACTTGTGGTCGCAGGGCTCGTTCTCCTTGCCCAGCACAGTGATGTGGTGGTATGCGCCATACATGGCGGGGCGCATCAGGTTTGCGGCGCAGGCGTCCAGACCGATGTACTCCTTATAGATATGCTTTTCGTGGATGACGGTGGACACCAGTGCACCGTAGGGGCCGGTGGTAAAGCGGCCCATCTCGGTGAAGATGGCCACATCGCCCATGCCGGCAGGCACAAGGATCTCCTCAAACTTTTTGCGCACGCCCTCGCCGATGGCCATGATGTCGTTCTCGGTCTGCTCCGGGCGGTACGGGATGCCCACGCCGCCGGACAGGTTGATGTAGCTGATGTGCGCACCGGTAGCCTGCTGCACCCGGACAGCCAGCTGGAACAGGATGCCTGCCAGCTCCGGGTAGTAGGCGTCCGAGATGGTGTTGGAGGCCAAGAAAGCATGGATGCCGAACTGCTTTGCGCCCTTCTGCATCAGCTTTTTGTAGCTGTCGATCATCTGCTGCTCGGTCATACCGTACTTGGCATCGCCGGGCTTGTCCATGACCTGAAAGCCCTCTTCGCTCTCGCCCAGCTGGAAGGTTCCGCCGGGGTTATAGCGGCAGAAGATCTCCTGCGGCACCCCGGCCACCCGCTCCAGAAACTCCACCATGGTGGCGTCGTCCAGATTGATGTAGGCGCCCAGCTCGTAGGCCTTCTTCATATCCTCCACGGGAGTCTGGTTGGAGGAGAACATGATGTCGCTGCCGCTGAAGCCGCACACCTCGCTGAGCATCAGCTCGGTCAGAGACGAGCAGTCCACGCCGCAGCCCTCTTCCTTCAGGATCTGGAGGATGACAGGGTTTGGCAGAGCCTTGACGGCAAAATACTCGCGGAAGCCTTTGTTCCAGCTGAATGCCTTGTTGATGCGGCGGGCATTCTCCCGGATGCCCTTCTCGTCGTAGACGTGGAACGGCGTGGGCACATCTTCGATGATCTCCTGTGCCATCGCCTCGGTCAGAAACGGTTTCTTTTCCATAATAACATCCCTCTCGTTTTGCGCAGCCCGGCATGTTCCGGCCTGCGGTCTATCCCATGCGGCCCAGTGCCGCAATTCAAGCTGTTACAGCTTCAGGTTCTCGCGGGTGGGGGTAAAGGTGGGGATCATGGCCGCCAGCTGCTGCACCACGCCCTCATCGTTGTGGGCGGCGGCGGCTTCCAGCGCCTGCAGCTGCTCGTAGAACTCGGCCAGGTCGATGTTCCGGGGGCTTGCCACAAAGATCTTGTTGTGCTGGGTGCGGCGCATCTTGTCCTGCTCCTCGTCCATCATCAGCTCTTCGTAAAGCTTTTCACCGGGGCGCAGGCCCACGATCTTGATCTCCATATTCACGCCCGGCTCGTAGCCGTAAAAGCGGATGAGCTGCTTGGCCAAGTCCATAATGCGCACCGGCTCGCCCATATCCAGCACATAGATGTTGCCGCTCTCGGCCAATGCGCCTGCCTGCAGCACCAGCTGGGCAGCTTCCGGGATCGTCATAAAGTAGCGCACGATGTCCGGGTGGGTGATGGTAACGGGGCCGCCGTTCTTGATCTGCTCTTCAAACAGCGGGATCACGCTGCCATGGCTGCCCAGAACGTTGCCGAACCGCACCGCCACGCACTTCATATCCGTGTTGCCCGCAAAGGTCTGGATGAGCATTTCGCAGATGCGTTTGGTGCAGCCCATAACATTGGTAGGATTGACCGCCTTATCGGTCGAAAGCTGCACAAAGCGCTCCACCCCATGCTCGCTGGCGCTGACCAGCAGGTTTTTGGTGCCCAGCACGTTGTTCTTTACGGCTTCGGCAGGGCTTACCTCCATCAGCGGCACGTGCTTGTGCGCCGCAGCATGGAACACCACCGTGGGGTGGTAGGTATCAAATACCTCGTCCAGACGCTTTTTATCCCGGATAGAGCCGATAAGCACCGTGACCGGGATATCGCGGCCGTACTTCTGCTGCAATTCCATCAGCAGCTCGTAGGCGCAGTTTTCGTAGATATCAAAGATGAGCAGCTTGCCGGGCTTAAAGCGCATGACCTGACGGCACAGCTCGCTGCCGATAGAGCCGCCGCCGCCCGTTACCAGCACCGTTTTGCCGGTAAGGTAGCCGGAAATTTTGTCGGTATCCAGCGTGACCTCCTCGCGGGAGAGGAAGTCGGCGGGGTTCAGCTCGCGGAACACCTCCTGCTGGGGTGCACCGCTGCCCACCAGCTGCGGATCGCTGAGCACCTGCACCGCGCAATGGGTGCTGACGCACAGGTCGATAACGTGGCTCAGGCGGCTGCCCTTTAAGGTGGGGATGGCAATGATGATGCTGTGGATGCCGTAGCGTGTGCACAGCTCCGGGATGTCCTCCAGCGTGCCCTTCACCGGCACACCGTGGATGGTCTGGTTCAGCTTTGCGGGGTCATCGTCCACCGCCACCACGGCGTGGCCGTATTCCTTGTTGGATTTGCACACGTTGATGGCCCATGCACCGGCTTCGCCCGCGCCCACGATCATCACCGGACGGTTGGGGTCTTTCGCAGGCACCTTGCGCAGCTGCTCGCCCAGCGGGTGGTTCAAAAACAGCCGCCATGCCAGACGGCTGCCGCCGATGAACAAAAAGATGAGCACGGATGCCATGCAGTTGGCGGAATTAAACAGCACACCGTGGATAAAGTGGCGGTTCACCACATACACCACAGCGGTGGGCACGGCGATCATCCCGGCAAGACGGATCAGATCGCGCTCACCGGCGTACTTCCACAGAACGGAGTACAACCCGCCCGCCAGAAAGCAGATAATATACACCGCCACGATCCACGGCAGATTTTCGTACAGCAGAGCGCGGTTGTGCGGCCACCACACGGCATCTACCGCACCGTCTGCCCGCAGCAGCAGGGCAAAATAAAAGCTGAATGCCACAATGGCAGCATCCATCAGCACCAGCAGCGCACGGCGCAGCAGCACCTGCGGGGTATTCTTGGTTTTATCTTTCACTTACGATCCTCTTTTTTCCTCTCAGCGCCAAAGGCTTTTGCCCAGCGCTGCTTTTTCGGCAGTGTTCCCCGGCAGTGCCGGAAGGATACAACTACACGTTTGTATTATACTCACAATCCCCGCCTGTGTCCAGAAAATTTACGTTTTTATCACTTTCCCCTGTTTTTCCCGGTCTTTGCCTGCCGCAGCACCGCCCGCACTTCCTCCCAAAGCCCCAGCGGCAGCGCCGCCAGTAAAAACACGATGACCGTCACCGTGCCGCCCGCCGTCAGCACTGCCAGCTGCCCCGCCAATTCCTGTGCCGGAAAGCTCGTCAGCGCACGGCGCACGCCCCGCCCTGCCGCCCCGGCGGCGGCAGCAGCCAGCAGCGGTGCACCCAGCCAGCGCCGGAAGGCGTGCCCTGTACCGCTGGAAAGCAGCAGCCGCCCGGTGTTGGCCGCGCAGGTGTAAAAGCTGGAAAGCAGGATGACTGCCAGAAAGCCCCGCATCCCGTACCGGGGCAGCAGCACCGCCACCCCGCCAATGCGCAGCACGGCGTCCCACACGCTGTAACGGAAGGCAGCTTTCTGCTCCCCGATGCCTTTCATTGCCCCGTCCACCATGCTTTCCAGATACATCAGCGGCATAGCCGGGGCAAGGGTCTCCAGATAGAATCCGGCCTCCGGGCTGTGGTAGAGCAGCTGCGCCAGCGGCCTGCCCCACACCCAGAACAGCGTACCCGCCAGCGCGGAGAAGTACCCCGTAAGCCGCAGCATCCGGTCCAGCAGGGCGTTCAGCCGGGCGGTCTGCCCCTCGATATGCGCCTGCGTGATCTCCGGCATCAGCAAAACCGCCAGACTGCCCAGCAGCCCGAAGGGGAAATTGAGCAGCGGCAGCGCCATGCCCTTTAAGGTGCCGTACTGCTCCAGCGCAGCGGTGCGCCCGCCGGAAGCCGCCAGATATACCGCAAGACAGGCGGGCACCAGCATATTCTCGGCCGTGTGCAGCGCGCTGGAAAGCGCCCTGCCGCCCTCCACCGGCCAAAGGATGTCCCACAGCCGCCGGGACACCTCTCTTGGCGGGCGCGGCGCTGTGCTGCCGAAGCAGCGTGCCGCCTCCCGCCGGTAAAACAATGCCATCAGGGCGGTGGATACGGTCTCGCTCAGGGCGGTAGCCGCCAGCACCAGCGCGCAGCGACTGCCGTCCGGCCAGCCCTGCGTGCGGGAAAGCGCCCACACCACGGCAGCAATACGCACCGTCTGCTCTGCCAGCTGGCTGAGCACGTTCGGCTCCACCCGCCGCCGCGCCAGAAAAAAGCCGCGCAGCACCGCCGAGATCGCCATCCACGGCAGCCCCAGCGCCGAGGTGCGCAGCGCGGCAGCGGCGCGGACATCCCCAGCCACCATTTTGCCGCAAGGCCTGCGGTGGCAAGCTGGGCGACCATGGCAAGCCCGCCCAGCGTAAGCCCTGCCAACACCAGCCGCACCAGCATCCCGCGCGCAGCGGCCTTGTCCCGGCTGAGCTCCTCGGTCAGCAGCCGGGTAGCCGCCACCGAGATGCCCGCCGTAGCCAGCGTAACGAACAGTCCGTACACCGCCAGCACCAGCTGGTACAGCCCCATACCCGCCCCGCCCAAGGCGTTAGCCAGCCAGATGCGCAGCCCCATGCCTGCCAGCCGCAGCACCACGTCCGAACCGGTAAGCAGCGCCGCATTTTTAAAGTAATTCTGCCGCACCCTGCACCTCCCCCTGCCCCGGAACGGGCGTTCACGGTTCAGCCTATGCGGCAGCTTTGCAAAAACATGAGCGGCGCTATGGGTTGTTTCTGCGCACTTTTTATGGTATAGTTAACAGTGGTCAGGCAGGGCGCAAGCCCGCGCCTGTATTTTGAGCAAGGAGGAAGCGCACCGCCCGGGTCCTGCCCCTGCCGTGCGCGACAAAGAGAATGAGCGAAGAATGTACCCATGACTGCTCTAATTGCAGTGCAGCCTGTTCTTCCCGCGATGCCGCTCCGCAGCACGATGCCCCCAACCCTAACAGCAGTGTGAAAAAGGTCATCGGCGTTGTTTCCGGCAAGGGCGGCGTGGGCAAGAGCATGACCAGCGCCCTGCTGGCCTGTGCCATGGCCCGCCGCGGCTACCACTGCGGCATTCTGGATGCCGATATCACCGGCCCGTCCATCCCCAAGCTGTTCGGCATTCATGGCCGTGCCATGGCGGACGACAAGGGCTGCTGGCCCATCCAGAGCCGCATGGGCATTGATGTGATGAGCATCAACCTGCTGGTGGAGAACGAGGAGGACCCCGTTGTGTGGCGCGGCCCGGTCATTGCCGGTGCCGTCAAGCAGTTCTGGACCGATGTGGTCTGGAAGGACGTGGACTTCCTGTTCGTGGACATGCCCCCGGGAACCGGTGATGTGCCCCTGACCGTGTTCCAGAGCCTGCCGGTGGACGGCATCGTTGTGGTGGCAAGCCCGCAGGAGCTGGTAAGCATGATCGTGGCAAAGGCCGTGAACATGGCTGAGATGATGAAGGTGCCCATGCTGGGCATCGTGGAGAACATGAGCTACATCGTCTGCCCGGACTGCGGCAAGCACATCAATGTGTTTGGCAACAGTCATGTGGACGAGGTGGCCGCAAAGCACAACCTGCCCGTGCTGGCCAAGTGCCCCATCGACCCCAAACTGGCCGAGCTTTCCGACGCCGGTATGATCGAGACTTACGGCGGCGAATTCCTGGAAGGCGCAGCAGACGCCTGCGAAAAGCTGCTGAAGAAGTAATGCATCCTGCCCTGTGCCCGTTGCGGCACAGGGCTTTTTGCTTAGATATGCCTGCCGCGGTGCAAAAGACATTCTTTTCCGCACGGCTTTGGGGCGGCAGCGCACTTTAAAAAACAAGGTTCGCGGCCCATTCCTGCTTTTAATTTTCGTTTTGTGAAGCAGCTGTTACTTTTTATCTGTTTTTTTAAACAAATTCTGCTTTTTGCTATTGTAAAACCCACCGCAAAGCTTTATAATAATAAAGTAAGCATTGCCCGCTTGTGCGGGCGTGCCGTGCAAGCATGGAGAACCGGAAGCGCCCGGCATCTGCAAGGATATCCCCGCTGTGCGGCGGGCAAAGGCATTTCCGCTTTTTCAAATTTATAGAGTAATTGGGAAAAAGGAGTATTCTATTATGCTGACGAATGAATACCTGAAGCGTGTTTACGAGGGTCTGGAAAAGCGCAACGCCAACGAGCCCGAGTTCCTGCAGGCTGTGCGCGAGGTGCTGGAGAGCATCCAGCCCGTTGTGGAGAAGCACCCCGAGTACGAGAAGGCCGGTCTGATCGAGCGCCTGGTCGAGCCGGAGCGCATCATCACCTTCCGTGTGCCTTGGGTAGACGATGCCGGCAAGGTTCAGGTGAACCGCGGCTACCGCGTACAGTTCAACAGCGCCATCGGCCCCTACAAGGGCGGCCTGCGCTTCCATCCCTCTGTCAATCAGGGCATCCTGAAGTTCCTCGGCTTCGAGCAGACCTTCAAGAACAGCCTGACCACCCTGCCCATGGGCGGCGGCAAGGGCGGCTCTGACTTCGACCCCCACGGCAAGAGCGACATGGAAGTCATGCGCTTCTGCCAGAGCTTCATGACCGAGCTGTACCGCCACATCGGCCAGTTCGTGGACTGCCCCGCCGGTGATATTGGCGTCGGCGGCCGCGAGGTCGGCTATATGTTCGGCCAGTACAAGCGTCTGACCAACAGCTTCCAGGGCGGTATGCTCACCGGCAAGGGCCTGACCTTCGGCGGTTCTCTGGCCCGTACCGAGGCTACCGGCTACGGCCTGTGCTACTTCACCGCTGAGGCTCTGAAGTGCATGCGCAGCGACAGCTTCGAGGGCAAGACCGTGGTCATCTCCGGCTCCGGCAATGTTGCCATCTACGCCTGCGAGAAGGCCACCCAGCTGGGTGCCAAGGTCGTCACCATGTCCGACTCCAACGGCTATGTCTACGACCCCAACGGCATCGACCTGGCCTACGTCAAGGACCTGAAGGAAGTCCGCCGCGGCCGCATCAAGGAGTATGCCGAGACCCACAAGGATGCGACCTATGTTGCTGACTGCACCCAGGTCTGGACGGTCCCCTGCGACATCGCCCTGCCCTGCGCGACCCAGAACGAGATCAACAAGGAGTCCGCCGAGGCTCTGGTGAAAGGCGGCTGCACCGTGGTGTGCGAGGGCGCCAACATGCCCAGCACTCCCGAGGCCATCGAGGTCTACCTGTCCAACGGCATCCTGTACGGACCCGCAAAGGCTTCCAACGCCGGCGGCGTGGCCACCTCCGGTCTGGAGATGAGCCAGAACTCCGAGCGCCTGAGCTGGACCTTCGAGGAAGTGGATGCCAAGCTGAAGGGCATCATGGAGGGCATCTTCCACGCTTCCTACGACGCTTCCGTCGCTGCCGGTTCCGAGGGCAACCTGATGGTCGGTGCAAACTGCGCCGGCTTCCTGAAGGTCGCTACCGCCATGATGGCACAGGGCATCACCTACTAAGTCATACTGCGTCGTCCAAGAGCCGCGCCCGCAGGGGTGCGGCTCTTTTTTGGTATAACCCCGCCCCGCTCTGCCCACACTGGCAGTATCTTATGGCAGAAAGGGAGTTTTGTATGGACGAGCAGATGTTTTGTTTTCAGTGTGAGCAGGCGGCGGGCTGCACCGCCTGCACCGGCGCAGCGGGGGTGTGCGGCAAGTCGGCCGAGACAGCCGCCGCACAGGACCGGCTCACCGGGGCGCTCATCGCGTTTGCCGGGCAGCTCATCGCGGCGGGGCGCGGCCCGGCCCCGGAACAGGCCCGGCTGCTGATGCAGGGGCTGTTCACCACCATTACCAACGTGAACTTTGACCCCGCCGCCGTGGACGCACTGACCCGCCGGGTGCACGACGCCAGCCCCGGAACAGGCCCGGACTACGACATGCAGGCCCTCTGGCGGGAACCGGACGCCGACCGGCGCAGCCTGAAATGCTTTGTGCTGTTCAGCCTGCGGGGCATGGCCGCCTACAACTACCACGCCCGGGTGCTGGGCCGCATCGACCCGGAACTGGACCGGTTCTTCTGTACCGCCCTGCAGGCCGTGGGCGACCCCGGCCAGACCACCGACGCCCTGTGGCAGCTGGTGCAGGCCACAGGAGAAGCCAGCTACCGCTGCATGGAGCTGCTGGACGCGGCCAACACCGGCGCGTTTGGCGATCCGGAACCGGTGCAGGTGCCCCTGACCATTGAAAAGGGGCCGTTCATCGTGATTTCCGGCCACGACCTCTACGACGCACAGCAGCTGCTGGAACAGACTGCAGGCCGGGGCGTCAACGTCTACACCCACTCCGAGATGCTGCCTGCCCACGGCTACCCGGAGCTGAAGCGCCGCTACCCCCACCTCAAGGGCAACTTTGGCACCGCATGGCAGAACCAGCAGCGGGAGTTCGAGGACATCCCCGCGCCCATCCTGTTCACTACCAACTGCATCATGCCCCTGCGCGCCAGCTACGCCGACCGGGTGTTCACCACCTCGGTGGTGGCTTACCCCGGCGTGCCCCACATCGACGAAGGGCGCGACTTTTCCCCGGTGATCGAAAAGGCGCTGGAGCTGGGCGGCTACGCGGAGGATACCCTGCTGCCCGGCCTGAACGGCGGCTCCACGGTGACCACCGGTTTTGCCCGCACCGCCGTGCTGCAGCACGCGGACGAGATCGTGCAGGCGGTGCGGGACGGTAAGCTGCGGCACTTCTTTCTGGTGGGCGGCTGCGACGGTACCCGGCCCAGCCGCCGCTACTACACCGAGTTTGCCCGCCTTACCCCGCCCGACACCATCCTGCTGACCCTGGCCTGCGGCAAGTTCCGCCTGAACGACCTGCCCCTTGGCACCGTGCCGGGCACCGGCCTGCCCCGCATCCTGGACGTGGGCCAGTGCAATGACGCCTACAGCGCCATTCGCATTGCGCTGGCGCTGGCCGAGGCGTTTGGCTGCGGCGTCAACGACCTGCCGCTTACGCTGGTGCTGTGCTGGTTTGAGCAGAAGGCCGTGTGCATCCTCATCGCGCTGCTGGCGCTGGGCATCCGGAACATCCGGCTGGGGCCTACCCTGCCCCCGTTCCTCTCGCCGGGGGTGGTGCGCACCCTGCAGGAACGGTACGGCCTCAAGCCCATTGCCACCCCGGAAGCCGACCTGCAGGCCATTCTGGGCGGGTGAGGTTTCGTTTGGTTATTTTACAACAAACCCGCAAATCAAAGCATTCCTGAGTCCTGAGTGTTCCGCATCACTCAGGGCAAATTCCTCCAAACCGCCGTACCCGCGTGCACAACGCCGGGTGCGGCGGTTTTGCTTGTATGCCGCGCACAGCTGCGGGGGCTCGCGGCGTTTCGCACAAGAAGCGGCGCAATGTGTGTAGCATATTTGGTGCAGCTGTCACTTGAAGATTTTTCAGGAATCTGTATAATATCAGGTATCGGAACAAAGGCGTTCCGCAGGGGCATCCTATGCCCTTGCGGGGCGCTTTTTTCTTTTTGCAGGGGATAAAAAGCTGCGGAGGGTGCCGCAGCCCCCGGTAAACAAGTAAAAAGGATGGGAAAGACTATGGAAAACTTTACAGAGCAGAAAACCACCCTTGGTCTGTATGACCCACAGTTCGAGCACGATGCCTGCGGCATCGGCGCTGTGGTGGACATCAAGGGACGTAAAAGCCACCAGACGGTGGACGATGCACTGTCCATCGTGGAGCGGCTGGAGCACCGCGCCGGTAAGGACGCCGAGGGCAAGACCGGCGACGGCGTGGGCATCCTGCTGCAGATCAGCCACAAGTTCTTCTCCAAGGTTGCCGAGGAGCTGAACATCCGGCTGGGCAACGAGCGGGAGTACGGCGTGGGTATGTTCTTCTTCCCCCAGAACGAGCACCTGCGGGCACAGGCCATGAAGCTGTTCGAGGTGGTCACCCGCAAGGAGGGGCTGGAGTTTCTGGCATGGCGCGAAGTGCCTGTAGACCCCGATGCCGTGGGGCAGAAGGCCCGGGACTGCATGCCCGCCATCTGGCAGTGCTTCATCAAAAAGCCCGCCAAGGTAAGCAAGGGCATTGAGTTTGACCGCCGCCTGTACATCGTGCGCCGCGTGTTCGAGCAGGCCAGCAACGGCACCTATGTGCCCAGCCTGTCCAGCCGCACCATCGTGTATAAGGGTATGTTCCTCGTGCACGACCTGCGCCGCTTCTACGCTGATCTGCAGGACCCGGATTATGAGTCCGCCATCGGCATGGTGCACAGCCGCTTTTCTACCAACACCAACCCCAGCTGGATGCGTGCACACCCCAACCGCTTTATCCTGCACAACGGCGAGATCAACACCATCAAGGGCAACACCGATGCCATGCTGGCGCGTGAGGAGAGCATTTCCAGCCCCATTTTGCAGGACGATATGAACAAGATCCTGCCCATCATCAACACCTCCGGTTCGGACTCCGCCATGCTGGATAACACCCTTGAGTTTATGGTGATGAACGGCATGGATCTGCCGCTGGCCGTGATGATCACCATCCCCGAGCCGTGGGAGAATAACAAGAATATCAGCCAGAAAAAGCGGGATTTCTACCAGTACTACGCCACCATGCTGGAGCCGTGGGACGGCCCCGCCGCCATCCTGTTCTCGGACGGCGATGTGATGGGCGCGGTGCTGGACCGCAACGGTCTGCGCCCCAGCCGCTACTACATCACCAAGGACGGCCGCATGATCCTGTCCTCTGAGGTGGGTGTGCTGGAATGCGACCCGGAGAACATTCTGGTCAAAGAGCGCCTGCGTCCCGGCAAGATGCTGCTGGTGGATACCGTCAAGGGCGAGGTGGTGGACGACGAAAAGCTGAAGGAGCTTTACGCCAGCCGCGAGCCCTACGGCGAGTGGATCGACCGCAATCTGGTGCAGCTGAGCGGGCTGAAGATCCCCAATGTGAAGGTGGAAGGCTACACCGGCGACCAGCTCACCCGCCTGCAGAAGGTGTTCGGCTACAAGTATGAGGACGTGAACACCATGATCCTCCCCATGGCCCGGGCGGGCGCAGAGCCTTCCGGTGCCATGGGCACCGACACCCCGCTTGCCGTGCTCAGCAGCCAGCATCCCCCGCTGTTCAACTACTTCAAGCAGCGGTTCGCACAGGTGACGAACCCGCCCATCGATGCCATCCGCGAGAAGGTGGTCACCTCCACCAGCGTGTACATCGGTGCCCACGGCAACCTGCTGGAGGACAAGCCCGAGAACTGCAAGGTGCTCAAGGTGCACAACCCCATTCTGACCAGCACCGACCTGCTCAAGATCAAGTACATGAACGTGCCGGGCTTCAAGGTGGCCACGGTGTCCATCAACTACTACAAGAACACCAGTCTGGAAAAGGCCATCGACCGGGTATTTCTGGAAGTGGATCGCGCCTACAAGGAGGGTGCGAACATCATCATCCTGTCCGACCGGGACGTGGATGAATACCATGTGACCATCCCCAGCCTGCTGGCGGTCTCGGCGGTGTCTCAGTACCTCATCCGCACCAAGAAGAGCACCGCACTGGCGCTGATTTTGGAAAGCGCCGAGCCCCGGGAGGTGCACCACTTTGCCACCCTGCTGGGCTACGGTGCCTGCGCCATCAACCCCTATCTGGCACACGAGACCATCGGGCAGCTGATCGACGAGGGTCTGCTGGACAAGGACTACTACGCAGCTGTGGAGGACTACGACAACGCCATCCTCAACGGCATCGTGAAGATCGCCTCCAAGATGGGCATTTCCACCATCCAGAGCTACCAGAGCAGCCAGATCTTTGAGGCTGTGGGCATCTCGAAGGAGGTCATTGATAAATACTTTACCGGCACGGTGAGCCGCGTGGGCGGCATCAGCATGGCAGACATTCAGGCCGATGTGGAGGCGCCAGCACAACGCCGCCTTTGACCCGCTGGGTCTGGACATCAACATGGAGTTGGCCGACAGCGGTGCCCACAAATTCCGCAGCGGCAAGGAAGAGCATCTGTTCAATCCCCAGACCATCCATCTGTTCCAGAAAGCCTGCCGCACCGGCGATTACGACACCTTCAAGCAGTTCACCCAGACGGTGGACAACATGGGTGCCGAGGGCGTGCATCTGCGCAGTCTGCTGGACTTCAACTACGCCGCAGACGGCGGCATCCCGCTGGAAGAAGTAGAGCCGGTCTCCAGCATCGTCAAGCGGTTCAAGGGCGCGCCATGAGTTACGGCGCACTGAGCAGTGAGGCGCACGAGACCATTGCCATTGCCCTGAACCGTCTGGGCGGCCGCAGCAACACCGGCGAGGGCGGCGAGCCCGAGGAGCGTTACCACAGCGAGAGCAATTCCAAGATCAAGCAGGTGGCCTCCGCCCGCTTCGGCGTGACCAGCAAATATCTGGTCAGCGCCGAGGAGATCCAGATCAAGCTGGCACAGGGCGCAAAGCCCGGTGAGGGCGGCAACCTGCCCGGTGCCAAGGTATATCCGTGGATCGCCAAGACCCGCCACAGCACCACCGGCGTGGGCCTGATCTCTCCCCCGCCGCACCACGATATCTACTCCATCGAGGATCTGGCAGAGCTGATCTACGATCTGAAAAACGCCAACCGCAGCGCCAACATCAACGTCAAGCTGGTCAGCGAGGCAGGCGTTGGCACCATTGCCGCCGGTGTTGCCAAGGGCGGCGCACAGGTCATTCTGGTGTCCGGCTATGACGGCGGCACCGGTGCTGCGCCCCGCACCTCCATCAAGCACGCAGGTCTGCCTTGGGAGCTGGGCATCGCCGAGACTCACCAGACCCTGATCCTGAACGGTCTGCGCACCCGCGTGCGCATTGAGAGCGACTCCAAGCTGCTGTCCGGCCGGGATGTGGCCATCAGCTGTATGCTGGGCGCAGAGGAGTTCGGCTTCGGCACTACCCTGCTGATGGCCGAGGGCTGCGTGATGATGCGCGTGTGCAATCTGGACACCTGCCCCATGGGCATCTGCACCCAGAACCCCGAGCTGCGCAAGAACTTCAAGGGCAAGCCGGAGTACATCATCAACTACCTCACCTTTGTGGCAGAGGAGCTGCGGGAGTACATGGCAAAGCTGGGCGTGCGCACGGTGGAGGAGCTGGTGGGCCGGACCGACCTGCTGCGGGTCAAGCCCGCTGCCCCGGGCAGCCGCGCCGCAAAGCTGGATCTGGACTGCATCCTGCACAACCCCGCCATTGCAAACAGCAACGTCCACTTTATCAAGGAGGACAGCTACGACTTCCATCTGGAAAACACGCTCGACATGAAGGTGCTGATGAAGAAGTTCAAGCTGGGCAGCAAGGCTCCCCAGAGCGTCAGCCTGAATGTTTCCAACGTGGATCGCGCCTTTGGTGCCATCTTTGGCAGCGAGATCACCCGCAAATACGGCAGTGACCTGCCGGACGATGTGTACACCGTCCGCTGCAACGGTGCCGGCGGCCAGAGCTTTGGTGCTTTCATCCCCAACGGCCTGACGCTGGACCTTGTGGGTGACTGCAACGACTACATGGGCAAGGGCCTTTCCGGCGGCAAGATCGTGGTGCGCCCGCCGCAGGGCATCGACTTCAAGCCCGAGGAGAACATCATCACCGGCAACGTGGCGCTGTACGGCGCTACCAGCGGCAAGGCGTTCATCTCCGGCGTGGCCGGTGAGCGCTTCTGTGTGCGCAACAGCGGCGCGACCGCCGTTGTGGAGGGCGTGGGCGACCACGGCTGCGAGTACATGACCGGCGGCACCGTGGTGGTGCTGGGCCAGACCGGCAAGAACTTTGCAGCCGGCATGACCGGCGGCATCGCCTATGTGCTGGATGAGAACTGGGACTTCTACCAGCGGGTCAACAAGGAGACCGTCAGCCTGGAGCCTGTGGAGCACAAGTACGATGTTGCCACCCTGAAGGAGCTGATCCGCGCACATGTGGAGGCCACCGGCTCTCCGCGCGGCAAGGAGATTCTGGACAATTTCAGCGAGTTCTTGCCCAAGTTCAAGAAAGTGCTGCCTTACGACTACGACCGCATGCTGCGGGTGATCGCCTCGGTGGAAGAGCGCGGTCTGGACGGCGAGCAGGCGCAGATCGAAGCATTCTATGCAGTGCAGAAGCATAAGTAAGGAGGGGCAGCAGCATGGGTAAGACAACAGGATTTATGGATTATGCGCGCAAAACCAGCACGGACGTCGCACCGCTGGAGCGCCTTGAAAATTTTAACGAGTTCCACATCTGGCTCTCGCGGGAGCAGCAGCAGACGCAGGCCGCCCGCTGCATGGACTGCGGCGTGCCCTTCTGTCAGGCAGGCATGATGATCGGCGGCATGGCCTCCGGCTGTCCGCTGAACAATCTCATCCCGGAGTGGAACGATCTGGTGTACCACGGCAAGTGGGAACTGGCGCTCCACCGCCTGATGGCCACCAACCGCTTCCCGGAGTTTACCAGCCGGGTGTGCCCCGCCCTGTGTGAGGCCGCCTGCACCTGCGGGGATGTGACCGGCAGCAGCGTCACCGTGCGCGAAAACGAGCACGCCATCATCGAGACGGCCTACGCCAAAAACTGGCTGACCGCCACCCCGCCGCCGACCCGCACCGGCAAGAGCGTTGCCGTGGTGGGCAGCGGCCCTGCGGGGCTTTCAGTGGCCGAGTACCTGAATAAGCGCGGCCACGCCGTCACGGTGTTTGAACGCGCCGACCGCGTGGGAGGCCTTTTGATGTACGGCATCCCCAACATGAAGCTGGACAAGGCAGTCATCGAGCGCCGGGTCAAGCTGATGCAGGCCGAAGGTGTTGTGTTCCGCACCGGCATGGATGTGGGCGGTGCCGTGCCCGCCGAGCAGCTGCTGGCAGATTTTGATGCCGTAGTGCTGTGCTGCGGCGCAAAAAAGCCCCGCGACCTGAACGTGCCCGGCCGGGACGCCAAGGGCGTGCACTTTGCCGTGGACTACCTGACCAGCGTGACCAAGAGCCTGCTGGACTCGGGTTTTGCAGACGGCAAGGCCATCAACGCAGCCGGCAAAAATGTGCTGGTCATCGGCGGCGGCGACACCGGCAACGACTGTCAGGGCACTGCTCTGCGGCAGGGCTGCACCGACCTGATGGCACTGGAAATGATGCCGCAGCCTCCTGTCGAGCGCACCGCCGCAAACCCGTGGCCGGAGTGGCCCCGGGTGCTGAAGGTGGACTACGGCCAGACCGAGTGCATTGCAAAGTTCGGCAAGGATCCGCGCGTGTACCAGACCACCGTGAAGGAGTTTTTGAAGGACGATGCCGGCAACCTGACCGGCGCGGTCATCAGCACCCTGAAGCCGGAGCGCGACCCGGAGACCGGCCGCACCAGGATGGTGCCCACCGGCGAAGAATTCACCTACGACTGCCAGCTGGCGTTCATCGCCGCAGGCTTTACCGGCTGCGAAAACTACACAGCCGATGCCTTTGGGGTGGAGCTGACCGCCCGGGGCAATGTAGCCGACCACAGCTTTAAGACCAACGTGGACAAGGTTTTCGTCTGTGGCGATATGCGCCGCGGCCAGAGCCTTGTGGTGTGGGGCCTGCGCGAAGGCCGCGACTGCGCCGCCGAGGTAGACCGCTACCTGATGGGCTACTCGAACCTTTAATTTGCCATTCTCTTTCCTATCCTAAACAAGCAGAAGCGGGAGCCCGTTGCAAGGCTCCCGCTTCTGCTTTTGTATGCTGTTTAATCGGTATCGTATTCCGGCTCTGTGCTGCCCTCCGGGGGGGCGTTTCCGGGGTGGTAGGCTCGGTAGCGGCAGGCTCCTCCGGGGTGGCAGTGATCTGCACACTGGGGTCTGCGGCGATATACACAGTGATCACCGTGCCCACCGTGACCATGGCGCCCTCTTCCTCGCTGGCAGAGACCACACAGCCCGTAGCGTAGGAGCCATCGTTCACCACCATAAAGCAGCTGGCCACAAGCCCCCGGCTGCTCAGGATCTCAATAGCCTTATCCTGCGATGCACCGACGATCTTGGGCATCTCCACCTTCTCCGGGCCCTGACTGACCACGATCTGGATCACCTCGCCGTTCTCCATCACCTCGCCGGCCTCCGGCTCCTGCCGGATGATCTGCCCGGAAGGCACGGTATCGCTGTACTCCAGCACCGCCCGGAACAGGTACATACTGGTGTACTCGCGGTTATTCTTGATCTGCTCGTAATCGATGCCCACAAAGTTGGGCACAAGGTTCTGGGGCTTCATTTCCTCGCTGCTGGCAGCTTCCGAGCTCGGCTCTGAAGAGGGCGTCTGCTCCTCCCTTGCTGCTCACGATGCCCCACAGGGTGAGCAAGATCAAAACGGAAAGCAGGATCAGGATGCCCGCCAGCAACCCCTTCAAACTGAGCAGGTGTTCCCTGCCCTGCCCGCTCTGCTCTGTCCGCGCCGGATGCATCGGGGTCTCCGGCTTCATGGTGCGGGTCAGCTCGGCGGTATATTCCTTGGAGGAAAGCGCCTGATACAGCTGCGGCACGGTCTGGATGCGCTCCATGACCTTGAGCCGCAGCCCCAGCTGCAATACATCGGAAACATAGGCCGGTACGGTAGGCTCTACGGTGCGTGCCCGGGGGTTAGAGTCCGACACCACACGCTGGGCAGCGGGCATGGGTGCCTGCCCGCACACCATGCGGTAAAAGACGGCGGCAAGGCTGTATTCGTCGGTGTAGCGCCCCTCAAACTCGGCGGTAGTATACTGCTCCGGCGCGGAGTAACCCTCGTACAGCTGCTCGTGCAGACCGCTGCCTGCGGTGCGCAGACCCACGGTGGCGTACCCGGCCAGACGACAGCGGCCATCCGACATTACCCGGATATTCTCCGGGCAGATGCCGCGGTGCACCAGCCCTGCCTTGTGCATGGCCGCCACGCCCTCAAACACCGGGCGCAGCATGGCGCAGGCCTCCTCTGCCTGCACCGGAGCGGGACGATTTTCCAGCCATTGCTCCAGCGGGGTGCCGCCTAAGTTTTCCAGCACCGCATACACGGTGTTGTTGGCCTCCACCACGTCCAGCACGGCCTCCAGACCGCTGGCGGGGGTAATGCGCTGGACGGCGCGGTACAGGTCTGCAAAGTCCATGCGGGTGGTCTTGAACAGCACCTCGCTCCCCTGCTTGGGGCGCAGGACGCAGTCCGCACCCCGCTCCGCAGAAAGGGTGACGGGCAGGTACTCTTTGATAGTCACCCGGAAAGCACCCAGATTCTCCACGCCGCTGTACAGCACGCCCTCGCCGTCCAGACTGCGCATCTCGCCCACAGTGTAGCGCCCGGCCAGCACCGTACCCACCGGCAGACAGCCCGCCGGGTTGCATCCCTCTAAGATCTTCCCACAATGGGGGCAGACGGTCGCCGCAGGCGGCAGTTCCCCCATGCAGAACGGACACAGGCGTTTTTGCTCCATAGTGTTCTCTCCCCTTCCAAACTTCTATACATTTTATTGTATCATAGTGTTCCCCGCCGTGCAAGCTGTCCGCATTTTGGTGCACACGCAAAAAAGACCGGGGCCCGCAGCCCAAAGGGCTGACAGGCTCCGGTCTTATAGATGCAAGGGGTTTTCTCTTATGCTGCGCTTAGTGGATGAACACAGGACCCAGCGGGTTTGCAATGGGGCTTACATAGCCGCCCAGCAGCTTGGGGATTGCAAGGCTGATGTCGGGGATGTAGGTCAGCAGCAGCAGTGCAATGAACATACACAGGTAGAACGGCAGGGTTGCCTTGACTACCTTCTCCATGGGACGCTTTGCAACGGCAGAGCCGATGAACAGAACGGAGCCAACGGGAGGAGTCAGCAGACCGATGCCGCAGTTCAGAACCACGATGATACCGAACTGGATGGGATCGATGCCGATGGAGGTGGCGATGGGCAGCAGGATGGGGGTAGCGATCAGGATGATGGGAGCCATATCCATGATCATGCCCAGCACCAGCAGGATCAGGTCGATGAGCAGTGCAATGATGTAGGGGTTATCGGTGAGGTCGGTGATGGCGGTTGCTGCCAGATCAGGCACATGCAGCATGGTCAGGCAGTTGCCGAACACTGCAGAGGTAGCGATCAGGATCAGCACGATGGACAGGGTGTTGACGCACTCGTCCAGAGCGTGCCACACGCCCTTCCAGTCCAGACCCTTATAGACGAACACGGACACGAGCAGAGAGTAGATAACGGCGATAGCAGCGGACTCGGTAGCGGTAAACACACCGCCGACAACGCCGAACACCACGATGATGACAGCGGCCAGTGCCCAGATGGAAGTGCCCAGCTGCTTGACAAAAGCCTTGATGCTGAAGGGATCACCCTTGGGGTAGTTGCGCTTGACCGAGATGATGTAGGAGCCGATCATCAGCACGATAGCCAGCAGAGCGCCGGGCAGGTAACCGGCCAGGAACAGGCTGCCCACGGAGATACCACCGGCGGTGGTAGCGTAGATGACCATGTTATGGCTGGGGGAACCAGCAGACCCTCGCAGGAAGAGGTGATGGTAACAGCGGTGGAGAAGTCTGCGCCGTAGCCCTGATCCACCATCATGGGGATCATGATAGAACCGATGGAAGCGGTATCGGCGGAAGCAGAACCGGAAATGCCGCCGAAGAAGTAGGAAGCCACGATGTTGACCATGGCCATGCCGCCGCGCATCCAGCCCACGCAGGCGTCAGCCAGTGCGATCAGCTTTTCAGAGATGCCGCCGGAGCCCATGAGCACACCCATGGTGATGAAGAACGGCACAGCCATCAGGCTAAAGGAGGAGATGCCCTTGACCATCAGGCGGCAGACGTCGGTCAGTGCCTGACCCTGCACCAGCATGCACAGCACGCTGGACAGACCAACGGCGTATGCAATGGGGAAGCGCAGGAAGATCATAACAAAGAAGCTGACAAGAAGGACAATGATTGCCAGTGTCTGAACTGTCATATTACATTTCCTCCTTTACAAAAAAGCTCTTGATATGGTTATACAGCGACTCGATCTCGAAGATGACCATGGCAACACCGGCCAGCGGCACCGGGAAGTACATCCAGAAGCGGCTCAGCCAGGGCATGGAAACATAGAAGCCACGGCCGCCCAGCGTGGTGGCGTAGTTCCAGCCGACCGCCATCATCACCACGCCAAGGATCATCACGGCAACGTCTGCCAGAATGTCCAGCGCCTTGACCACTTTCTTGGGCAGGTACATATCAAAGGCAGTCATGCGGATGTGTGCGCCGCGGCGGATGGCCAGCGCAGCGCTCAGCACAGCCATGTAACTCATGCAGGTCAAAACGACCTCCTCAGACCAGGAGGGGTCCGGAATAAAGGGGACGTAACGGCCAATGACCGACATCGTGGTAATGAGGATATCTGCGATCAGCAGGATCTTGCAGATGAACAGAACCACCTTGTAGGTAAAGTCGTACGCCGGTCTGATCTTATCCAGAGTGGTAAAGATTTTCGGCATAGAAATTCCTCCATATAAAAACCCGGCGAAGCCTGCGGGCGTATTCCCGTGGGCCCCCGCCGGGCAATGTACTACTTAGATTGGATGGAAAGCCAGCTTATGCCTTCATGTCCAGCAGCTTCTGGTACAGCTCAGCCTGATCAGAGGTGTTGTCCTTGATGACCTTAGCGCAAGCTTCCTGCCAGGGAGTCTTGTCGTCCACATCCACAACGTTGCAGCCGGAGGAGCGCAGCTCTTCCAGAACCTTGTTCTCAGCGGTCTCAGACAGATCAGCGTTGAACTTCTGGGTGTCGGCAGCAGCAGCCATAACAGCAGCCTGCTGGTTAGCGGTCAGCTTGCCCCATGCGTTGTCGGTGATAACAGCCTGCACAGCGCCCAGAGTGTGGCCGTCCAGAATCAGGTTGTTAGCAACCTCGGGGAAGGCGTTGGACTTGTAGTTTGCGATGGGCTGCTCAGCGCCATCCACAACGCCGGTCTGCAGTGCGCTGTACAGCTCGCCGAAAGCAACGACGGTGGGGTTAGCGCCCAGACCCTCGACCATGCCGTTCATAACGGGGTCGTTGGACACACGCAGCTTCATGCCCTTCAGATCATCGATGGTTGCAACGGGCTTGACGGTGAAGAAGTGACGGAAGCCCTCCTCGCCGTAGAACAGGCCGCGAACGGGCAGGCCCAGCTCCTGGGGCTCGTTCAGGAACTCAGGAGCCAAATCGCTGTTGGCGAAGTTCCAGAAGTGAGCGCGGTTGTTGAAGGTGAAGGGGATGGACAGCAGCTTAGACTTGTTGCAGCCGTAGCTGGTCAGAGCGAAAGCAGAGATACGGCTGATATCGATGGAGGTAGAGCCGCCCAGAATAGCGTCCAGAACGTCGTTCTCAGAGCCCAGAACACCGGAAGCCTGCACATCGACGACCACAGAACCGCCGCTCAGCTCCTCGACCTTCTCCTTGAAGTGAGAACCGGTCTGACCAACGATAGTATCCAGCGGGTTGACCTCGGCGTAGACCAGAGTCACCTTGGGATCGCTGGCAGCAGCAGCTGCATCACCGGCAGCAGCAGAAGAAGCTGCGGTAGAGGTGGAAGCAGCGGTAGAAGTGGAGCCGCTCTTGGAACCACCGCAGGCGGTCAGAGCAACAGCAGCAGTAGCTGCACCGGCAACGGCCATAAAGCTACGACGAGAGATCATTTTCATAGGAATCGTCCTCCTTAAATAATTGTGAAATTCTCCGGGCGCACAGGTGCCGGAGCTTTCGTTCATTGACTGTACACACTTTAGCAAATTTTCCGAAATGAAACAAGGGCTTTCAAAAAATGTCCTGTTTTTCGAAAGAATGTCAAGATTGTTTTTGCCATATTGCACAAGCGTTTTTCATTTCGTTTGTGCAACACTGCTGATCAGTTGGATACATTCCTGTATTCATAATGCAAAAATAACACCCCGACAAATGTCCGTCCGGGCACTTCTCGGGGCGTTTTCTTCAGCTTTTTTGTATCCGGTCGATCAGTTCCTGCTGGGCAGAGAATTCATCGTACATGGGCTGCACCGCTGCGCGGAAGCGGGCTTTTTCGGCCTCGTCCAGCTCGGTGACGCAGATGCCCCGCTTGCGCATATTCTGCTCTGCGTTCGCCTCCCGCCGTGCCCAGAGCTCGCGTTCCTTCTGTGCGCTCTCCCGGGCGCAGGCGCGGATCACCTCCGGGAAGCTTTCGTCCAATGCGGCAAGTTTTTCCATCACCGCCGGGCTGGCCAGCTGCACCTCCGGTACGCGGGTGTGCTCGTCCTTCAGGAAAAAGGGCGCTACCTCGTAGTGCCCCATCACCTCGTAGCTGGGCCAGTTGTTCTCTGCGCCGTCGATCTCGGCGTTATGCAGGGCGGCATACACCTTGCTGTACACCACCTGCGCCGGCTTTGCCCCCAGTGCGGTGATCATGTCGCTCATCATGTCCGACTCCTGCACCCGGATGGTCAGCCCCTGCAAATCATCCAGCCCGGTCACCTTTTCCCGGGTATAGAAGCTGCGCACACCGGCGTCGAACCACGAAAGTCCCACTAAGTCCATCCCGTCCAGCATGGCCAGAAACTCGTCGCCGATGCTGCCGTCCAGCACACGCCACATCTGCTCGGCATCACTGTACAGGTAAAGGCAGCTGCAGTACGCTAAGCTCCGGCTCGTACTCTGCCAGCTGGCTCAGGGACACGCGGGAAAAATCCACCCCGCCGAACTGCATCTGCTGGATGACGCTCTGCTCTGCGCCCAGTTCCGCCCCGCTGTAAACCAGCACCTTCACCCGGCCGCCCGTGCGCTGCGCCACAAGCTCGGCAAAGGCCTTTGCCGCCTTGCTGGTGGGGTAGTCCTCCGGCTGATTCTCCGCATAGCGCAGAATGAGCGGCTTTTCCTGCTGCGAAGAAGCAGACTGTGCCGTGCAGCCTGTGACTGCCAGTGCCGGTGCTGCCGCAAGCAGATGCAGCAGCTGACGGCGGGTCACAGCCGTGCCTCCCGGGCTGCCTTTGCCGCTTCCTTCCGGTACTGGGTGGGGGTCATACCGGTGCGCTTTTTAAAGGCGCGGGCAAAGTAGCTGGCATCCTCGTAGCCCACCATGGAGGCCACCTCCGCTGCGGAGCGGAAGGGGTCGGCCAGCAGCTCTTTTGGCTGCGTTGATGCGCAGCTCGGTCAGACAGTCCAGAAAATTCATCTTCTGGTACTTTTTGAACTGCGCCGAAAGATACGCCGGGCTGATGTGCAAGATCTCGCTCACACTGTCCAGCGAGAGGTCGGCCATATAGTTGTCTTCCATATACTTGCGCACATGATCCATCACCAGTGCGTTGCGGTCACTCTCCCCTTCCCCGGCGGGGTCGGTCTCCTGCTCCGGGGCGGTTTCCTGCTCCGGGGCTTCCGCAGCCAGCTCTGCCAGACGGCGTCCGGCTTCGATCTGCCGGATGGCGCGGCGGATGGCAGCTTCGGTCTCGTCCGGGTCCACCGGCTTCAGCAGATAGTCGCAGGCACCCAGATGCACCGCTTCGTGGGCGTACTGGAACAGGCTGTATGCCGTGATAAAGATCACCTTGCACTCCGGGCGCTGCTCCAGCACCGCGCGGGCTGCATCCAGGCCGTTCATTCCCGGCATCTCGATGTCCATCAAAATCAGGTCTGCACCCCAGAGCACGGCGGTATCGGCGGCTTTGCGTCCGTTTTCCGCCATTTCCACTGTTACCTCATGCTCGAACCGGCGCATGACGATATCCGCCAGCGCTTCCCGTTCCATCTTCTCATCATCCGCGATCAACAGACGAATCATTCCTCAAATTCCTCCTCATTCTCCACCAGCGGCAGATACAGGATCACCGCAGTCCCCCGCCCCGGCCGGGAGCGCACCACCACCCGGCAGCGGGCATCCAGCAGCCGCAAGCGGGCAGCCACATTATAAATACCGATATGTTCCCAGCGGGGTGCGGGCTGTTCCAGTGCCGTGCGCAGCTGCTGCAGCTGCTCCGGCTCAATGCCTACGCCGTTGTCCAGCACCCGGATGCACAGCAGACCTTTTTCCCGCAGGGGGATCATGCGGATGCGCACCACGCCGCCCTCTTCCTTGGGGCAGATGCCGTGCTTGAAGGCGTTTTCCACGATGGGCTGCAAGATAAAGGACGGCACCATGGTCTCGGTCAGGTCCAGCGAGTCCGAGAACGCCCACTCCATCTGCACCCGGTCGCCAAAGCGCACATGGTAGATGGAGTAGTATTCGTCCACAATGCGCACCTCCCGGGAGAGGGGCACCTGTTCATCGTTGCTCATCAGGCTGTAGCGCAGCAGATGCGAAAGCGCCATGATGAGCGCCTGGGTACGGTAGGCGGTCTCTGTGCCCGCCATCTGCTGGATGACGTTCAGGGTGTTGAACAGAAAATGCGGGTCGATCTGGCTGCGCAGCTGCTGTAACCGGCTGCGCTCCATGCGGTTCTGCAATTCCAGTGCTTCGGTCTTCTGGCGGTGCAGCTCCCGCTCGATCTCGTTTTTCTCCTGTAGGGTGGTCACCTGCTGGGCCATGGAGTGCTTCATGCGGTTGAAAGACTCCGCCAGCTGCCCGATCTCCGGCTGCTTAGGCAGCGGGATGTCCGGGGTGTCGAACTGGCTGCGGCTGATGGCACGGGAAGCTACGATCATCTGGGAGACTGGGGTCAGCAGCCGCATGACCATCAGACCGGAAGCGCAGCCCAGTGCCACGCACAGCGCCAACCACGATCTGCATCAGGGCGATCCGCTCGCCCAGCTCCGAGATCTCGGTATAAGTAGTCTGGGCGTCCAGAATCGAGGCTTTCAGCAGCTGCATGGTGTACTGGCTCAGATACCCGCCGCAGACCGAGACCTTGTTGTAGTACAGCTGGGAAGCCTTTGCTTCCTGCCCACTGGAAAGGTAGCTCTCCAGCTCTTCCAAAAGGGTGTTGTAGCTGCCGTAGGTGGTCTCCACCGCACCGTACAGCACCCACTGCTCATCGCTGACGTTCTGCAAGCCGTCCATATTGGATCGGATGCGCCACAGCCATGCGTTGCTGGTGGAGCAGGCCGCCTGAAGCTTTTCCAGCATTTCCTCAGTCTCGCCGTTCTCCCAGCGGTACGCTTCCAGAATGCTGATGGAGCTTTCCACACCGCCCTGAAAGCGGCTGATGGCGTTAAAGTTGCCCATCTGGTCGTCCTGCACCTGCTGCACCGCCCGTGCCTGATAGCCGTTCAGGCAAGCTGCTGCAATGCAAAGGCAGCAAAAAATGCTGCCAAGCACAGCACCATGCGCTGCTTGAGCGTAACGCTGTGCTTCCAGTTGCACTTTTCCATGCAAGGCTTCCCCCTTTTTCGTAAGGTGTATCTGAAAACAAAGAAAATGACGAATATTTCGCAAGCACAAGCGGGATTTAAGGCAAATAGCCGCAGGAATCCTTTGTGGATTTCAAGGCTGATTCACGCAAAATCCAGCTGTGCTTGTAGAAATAGACTAAATTTTCGACTTTTCAGATGCACCCCAGATAATATCTTATTTTACCACGCCTTGCGGGCGGTTTGCAAGCCGGATGCACCGCCGCCGATGCATCTTTTGCTTGCTTCTTGCCGGTAAATGTGGTACTATGCCCAAAAAGGAGGGTAACTTTATGACCCAGAATGTTTGCGTCTCCGTTCAGATGGATGAAAAAAGCTTTCACGATTTTGCAACCTTTGACCTGCTGCGCCACAACAAAGGCTGGCAGCGTCCGGCGGTGTTTACCGCCATTCTGCTGGTGTTTGCCGGCATCTGCCTGAGCCAGATCGGCAAGCGGGAGGGTGCCGGGCTGCTGACCGCCGTGCTGGCCATCGTAGCCATCGGTCTGCCCGCCGTATACTTCGGTACCTTCTTTGCCAACCTCTCCAAGCAGATCAAAAAGCTGGGTCTGCCCCGCCCCTTCTACCGGCTGGAACTGGACGCCGCCGGGCTTTCGGTCTGGATGGCCGGTGAGCAGAACAAGACCGAGCCCACCAACCGCTACACTTGGAACACCGTGTACTGCGCCTACCGCACCAAAGAGGCGGTGTACATCTACGTCCAGAAGAATCAGGCCTATCTGCTGAACGAGAGCATGGATGCCGCATGGAGCCTGCTGAGCAGCGCCCTGCCCGCCGCCAGCCTGCACGACTGCCGGAAATAAGGGCAGCGTGACGATTTTTCATGCGCTTCGCTTTGCTCTGCGCATGAATAGCGGAAAATTATGGTTCTTTTGAAATCCCGGAGCGTCTGCGGACGCTCCGGGATTCTATTTTTACATAACAATTTTCACAAAACAAAAACCCACGCTGCGGCAAAGCAAAAGCGCAGCGTGGGTCACGGAAATAGCGTTATAAAGTTTTAGCGGGCCAGAGTGTACTTGTGCAGGGTCTTGCGCACTGCGCCGTTACCAGCGTACAGCTCCTTGACCATGCCCTCGATCTTTTCGCCCAGACCGACGGCGTACAGATCCACGCCGAACACATCGGCACGGCTGTACAGAGCCTTCAGGCAGCTGAAGTCCTGCTCGCCTTCCTTGACCTCCAAGGGGTTGACGATGGCCTGCAGCTCAGCCAGCAGCGGATCGGGAGAGATCTCGAAGGGCTGGCCGTTGTCGTCGATGCCCTTCAGGTAGCGGGCATAGCCTGCCAGCACCAGCGGGATGAGCACGAGGTTGGACTTGTCCAGACCACGCTCCTCGTAAGCCTTGATGGTCTCGCCAGAAGCGGATAGCCAGCTTCTGAGAGGTATCGGTAGCGATACGCTGGGGAGCATCGGGCATGAACGGGTTGGGCAGACGGCGGTTGATGACAGCGCCGATGAACTCGTAGGGGTTCAGCACGCCGGGATCGACCACAACGGGCATAGCCTCGATATAGCCGATCTTCTGGATGAAGGAGCGCAGATCCTCGTCTGCCATCTCGGCAGAGATGAGGTTGTAACCCAGCATGCAGCCATAGATGGACATGGCAGTGTGCAGGGGGTTCAGGCAGGTGCAGACTTTCATCTTCTCGATCTTGTCCACCGTCTCGCGGTCGCAGTACAGCACGCCGCCCAGCTCCAGCGGGGGACGACCATTGGTGTAGTGATCCTCGATGCACAGGTACTGGGTCTCCTCGGCGTTGACGAAGGGAGCGGTGAAGGTGTGCTTCTCGGTGACGATGGTGTAGTTGTCCTCAAAGCCGTCGTCAGCCAGCATCTGCTGCACCTTGGCGTCCGGGCGCGGGGTGATCTTGTCGATCATGCTCCAGGGGAACGTGATCTTGGTCTCGTCCTGTACATAAGCCAGGAACTCAGCGGGCACCAGGCCCTGCTCCACCCACTTGGCAGCGTAGGCGTGGACAGCATTCTTGACCTTATCGCCGTTGTGAGAGCAGTTATCCATGCTCTGCACGGTCAGCGGCAGCTTGCCGGCCTTGAAGCGCTCGTACAGCAGAGCGGTGACCTTGCCCATGGCCAGCACGGGGGTCAGGCCGCGCTCCAGATCAGCGGGCGCAACGCCGTAGCCCTTCTCGGTGATGGTGAAGGAGATCATCTGCAGGCTGGGGTTCTGGAAGATCTCCACCAGACGTGCCCAGTCGGCACCGAAGGAGTAGTCAGCCTTCAAGCTCTCGGTAACGGAAGCGATGACCTTCTTCTCGATCTCGCCGGTGGACTTCAGGCAAACCAGCAGGCTCAGGTTATCGTAGGGCTGGTAAGCCTTGTCGATGATCTCGTAGTCGAAGCTCTCGGCCACGATGACACCGCGGTCGTACTTGCCGCTGTTCAGTGCGTCGTTCAGCACGGCAGCGGGGAAAGCGCGGAAGATATTGCCGGCACCGAAGTGCACCCAAGTGGGCTCGGCGTGGGTCTTGGCCTTGACAGCCTCAATGTCGAATTTGGGCAGCTCGTAGCCCTTTTCTGCCCACTCGGCGGACAGATTGCCGTTTTTGATCTCAGACAGCTTCATATTCATCAGCCCTTCTTTTTCTCTTCATCCAGACGGTCCAGCAGATCCCAGATACCCAGCATATACTGGATGCCCAGAGCACGGTCATACTTGCCATAGCCGGGGCGGCAGACACCGGGGCCTTCCTCCCACAGCTGACGGCCGTGGTCGGGACGGATGTAGCCCTCAAAGCCGCAGTCATGGTAAGCGCGCATCACCTCAATGATGCCGGTCTCGCCGCAGCAGTCGCGGTGCGCAGCCTCAGAGAAGTCGCCGTTGGGGAAGTGGTGGATATTGCGGACGTGGCCGAAGGCAATGCGGTCGCAGTGCTTGCGGATGATCTCGGCACAGTTATTGTTGGGGTTTGCGTTCAGGCTGCCGGTGCACAGGGTCAGGCAGTTGTACGGATCGTCCACCATCTTCAGGAAGCGGTCGATGCTGGGCTCGTCCACCAGCAGGCGGGGCAGGCCGAAGATATCCCAAGGGGGATCGTCCATGTGGATGGCCATCTTGATGTCGCACTCGCGGCAGGTGGGCATCAGTGCTTCCAGGAAGTACTTCAGGTTCTCCCACAGCTTCTCCTTGGTGACAGGGGCGTAAGCCTTGAACAGCTCGTCCAGCTTTGCCATGCGCTCCGGCTCCCAGCCGGGGAAGGTCATATTATACTTCTCGGTGAAGGACATGATATACTCAGCCATCGCCTTGTAATCGCCCTTGATCTTGTCCTTCTCGTAGAACAGTGCGGTGGAGCCGTCGCCTACCGGGTGGAACAGGTCGGTACGGGTCCAGTCGAAGATGGGCATGAAGTTGTAGCAGATGACCTTGACGCCGAACTTGGACAGGTTGCGGATGCACTGCTTGTAATTCTCGATATACTGGTCGCGGGTGGGCAGACCGATCTTGATATCGTCGTGCACATTGACGGACTCGACAACATCCATATCAAAGCCGTAGGCGTGGATCTGGTCTGCAACCTTCTGGATCTCGTCGATTTCCCAGATCTCGCCGGACATCTTGTTGTGCAGCGCCCAGACGATGCTGGTCACGCCGGGGATCTGCTTGATGTCGCTGAGGGTGACGGGGTCGTTGCCCTCGCCATACCAGCGCCAACCCATTTTCATAGGCATAGAGAAGTTCCTCCTGTCGTTATTTATCTTATGGCACGCGCAGTACGCCTGCACGCTCTTCTTGCTTATATTCTAATATATCAGTTATAAAATAGCAATACGCACAATGCCATTTTTTTTGTGTTTATTCTTGTATACTTTACACAAAAATGGCAAAATGCCAGTTTTTTAACAAGGTTTTTGGGCAGTGTGCTGCTCTCCTTCCAATCTTCTCCTGTTCCTCCGGCTGGTGCGGCTTTTTGACCGGTTTGCGCAAAAATATGTCCTGCTTCCGTTAAAAGTCCGTTCTGTGGGACATTTGTCCTGTTATACTGCAATTACACCGAGGGACGGCGGCGTCTCCCGCATCAACTGGAAAAGAGAGGCATACTATGGACGAAAACAACTTTGTGGTAAAGACCATCTTCCACGCCCGCGGCAGCTCCGAGGTACTTACCGAAAACTATTTTGCCACCCGGAAGGAGGCTGAGGAATTCTGTGCCCTGACCGACTACGCCATGAAGCTGAACTACGGCGCAGAGCAGCAGCTGGTGACCACCGAGATCGTGGCGCTCTGATCCGCCCGGCGAGCAGCCGGTTGACAATTCCTGTAAAAACCTTTATATTCAAGACACGCAGCGCTCCGCAAAAACCGCCGGGCGCGCCATCTGCTTTTACTTTTATATATAAAGGAGGATCCACTATGGTTTCACCTGCCAAGTGCATCTCCGGGCGTTCTGTTGCCGATTGGATCGCGGCATATCCCGTGGTCTCTGACCTCTGCGCCCTGAAGGAGACTGCATGGGTAAACCCGGACAAGCTGCCCTTTGCACAGGCTGCGGCTGCCTGCCCGCTGACTTTGGCCGACATTGAGGACGCCGCCGCACGGCTGGAGCGGTTTGCGCCCTATCTTGCCGCCGTCTTTCCCGAGACCGCTGCGGCGGGCGGCATCATCGAGTCCCCTGTTCAGCCCATCCCCGGATGCAGAAGGTGCTGAAGGAGCGCAGCGGCACTCATATCGCCGGGCAGGTATGGGTCAAGTTGGACAGTCATCTGCCCATTTCCGGCTCCATCAAGGCGCGGGGTGGCATTTACGAGGTGCTGAAAACCGCCGAGGACATTGCCCTGCACAGCGGAATGCTGCACCTTACCGACAACTACGCCGTTCTGGCAGAAGAGCGCTTCCGCAAGCTGTTCTCGCAGTATTCCATCGCGGTGGGCTCCACCGGCAATCTGGGGCTTTCCATCGGCATCATGAGCGCGAAGCTGGGCTTTCAGGTCACTGTGCATATGTCCGCTGACGCGCGGCAATGGAAAAAAGACCTGCTCCGCAGCCGGGGCGTCAAGGTGGTGGAGTACGCCTCTGATTACAGCATCGCCGTGACCGAGGGTCGTAAGCTGGCGGCGGGTGACCCCCACTGCCACTTTGTGGATGACGAAAACCCAAGACCCTCTTTCTGGGCTATGCTGTGGCTGCACTGCGGCTGAAAAAGCAGCTGGACGCGCAGGGCGTCACCGTGGATGCGGAGCATCCTCTCTTCGCCTATCTGCCCTGCGGCGTGGGCGGCGGCCCCGGCGGCGTGGCCTTTGGCCTGAAGATGCTGTTCGGCGATGCCGCACACTGCTTCTTCGCCGAGCCAACCCACTCCCCTGCATGATGCTGGGCATGGCCACCGGCGAAAACAACAGCATTTGCGTGCAGGACTTTGGCATCGATAACCGCACCGCCGCCGATGGTCTTGCCGTGGGGCGCGCCTCCGGCTTTGTGGGCGGGCTGATGCGTCCCTTTATGAGCGGCTGCTACACCCTGCAGGACGAGCGGATGTACACCCTTCTGGCGCAGCTGGCAGACGCCGAAGATCTTTACCTTGAACCCAGCGCTCTGGCGGGAATGTACGGCCCGGTGCTCACCCAGCCCGGGCAGCTGCTTGGCGCTTACACCGAAGCCGCTCTGCCCGCCGGTGCGCTGGCAAACGCCACCCATCTGGTCTGGGCTACCGGCGGGAATATGGTTCCCCGGGAAGAAATGCAGCGCTACTATGAAAAAGGTAGGGCGCTGGCACAGAGATAACAAGCAAAAGCCGCCTTTCGTGCCAATCAGCACAAAAAGCGGCTTTTTATCGTCTTATTTCAGAAACAAAGAGCCTTGCGGAAGCTTATTCCGGCAGATCCTCTTCGTTCTCGAGATGAGTGCCAGACGTTCTGGACGTCATCGTTGTCTTCCAGCGCATCCAGCAGCTTGCCCATCAGCTTCAGCTGGTCGGGGTCGGTCAGGCGGGTGGTGGTCATGGGCACCATGGCCAGATCGTCGGACAGGATCTCGTAGCCCTTCTCTTCCAGAGCCTTGACCACAGCGGAGTAGTTCTCGGGATCGGTGGTGACCTCGGCTGCATCCTCGCTGGCATCAAAGTCCTCGGCACCAGCATCCAGAGCGTCCATCATGGCCTCGTCGGCATCCTTATCTTCCAGAGAGATGTCAATGACACCCTTCTGGTTGAACAGGAAGGCCACGCATCCCATAGCGCCCAGATTGCCGCCGTTCTTATCGAAGTAGTGGCGCAGGTCGGCAGCGGTACGGTTGCGGTTGTCGGTCAGGGTCTCCACCATGACAGCCACGCCGCCGGGGCCGTAGCCTTCGTAGGTGATAGCCTCGAACTCGGTCTTGTCGCCGCCCTCGGCCTTCTTGATGATACGCTGGATGTTATCGTTCGGCACGCTCATACGCTTTGCCTTGGCGATCAGGTCAGCCAGCTTGCTGTTGGAAGCGGGGTTGGGGCCGCCGGTACGGACGGCAACGCTGATCTCGCGGCCGATCTTGGTAAAGACCTTGGCGCGGGCGCCGTCGGTCTTTTCCTTCTTGCGCTTAATATTGTTCCATTTGCTATGTCCAGACATGGGAAAGAGCCTCCTAAATTTATCGGTATCTCCGCCTGCGGGCAGACGGGCTGTGGTCGCCCGCTTGTGGCAGCACACAAAATCTAACTCTATTATTTTATCACAATCCACCGGCACGTTCAAGCCTGAAAAGCCCGATTTTCGCCCGGATGCGTGTAAATCTGCGGTTTACGGCAGCCGCAGCGCCTTGGGGTAGTGGTTTTTCACCCGCCCGCCGGACACCTTGCCGCCGCCCAGCGGCCAGCCGTCCACGGTCACGCAGCACCAACCGTCCGCTACCGTGCGGGCTTCCACCTCGCGGCCGGAGAGGTACTCGGTGCAGCGGCAGTCGGCAAGGGTCAGCTGCTCGCAGTTCGTGCACAGGCTGCCAAAGGCCGTAAACAGATGATGCTCCGGCACAAAGCGGCCCTTCTGCACGCTGCCCACGAACACCCCTGCCCGCAGCACATGAAGTCCCGTCTGCGGAAAGGCCACCGGCAGCAACACACCACCGCCGTGCACCACGGCCGGGCGCTGCGCCAGCGCGGGGAAATACTGCCGGGCAAACTCCTGCCATGCGGCAAGGCTCTGCGCCGGGGTGGCCTCCCCTGCCCCGGTATCCCGGGTGCGGCGGCTCGTGCCCTGCACGGCGTCCCGGCAGGCGCGGCTGTCTGCGCGGCGGGTGCTGCGGGCATCTGCGGCCTTGGCAGGCTTCGCCTTGCCCTTGCCCTTTTTGCCCGCCTCGGCAGCGGCGGCAAGCCAGAGCTGCTCCTCCGGGGTGTATTCCCCCTCCGGCGGCAGGGTGCGGGGCGTACCGGTCTTGACCAGCCGGGCCATAAAGTGCCCCTCGCCGCCCTGACAGGGCCAGATGCGGCGCACCTTGCTCACATCCAGCGGCAGACCGCCGGTGCGGTTCTCTTCGCCTGCGCTGCCAAAGGTGTAGTCCACATTGCCCAACACATCAGCCAGTGCAAACTCCGGGTGGCGCTGCAAAAAGGCCGCCACCTGTCCTTCGTCCTCCTCCGGCGCAAAGGTGCAGGTGGAGTACACCAGCTGCCCGCCGGGAGCCAGTGCTGCTGCGGCGCAGTCCAGTATCTGTGCACCCAGCTCTGCGCACTGCTTTACCAGTGCCTCGCAGTGCTGCTGCAGCGCTACCGGCTCCTTGCGGAACATTCCCTCACCGGAGCAGGGCGCGTCCACCAGCACCCGGTCGAAAAACTCCGGCAGCGCCTCGGCAATGCGGGCGGGGGTCTCGTTGAGCACCACGGCGTTGGAAACGCCCATGCGCTCAAGGTTGCTTTTTAAAATTTCGGCACGCGCAGCCACATACTCGTTGCTCACCAGCACACCGCGCCCCTGCAATGCCGCCGCCAGCTGGCTGCTTTTGCCGCCGGGCGCGGCGCACAGATCCAGCACCCGCATCCCCGGCTGTACCCCCAACAGCGGCGCTGCCGAGGACGCCGACGGCTCCTGCGAGTAAAACACGCCCGCATGGTGGTACGGATGCCGCCCGGGCTTAAAATCCGGCTGATGCACCACAAAAGCCGCCTTGCAGAAGGGCGAGGGTTCCAGCGGGAAATCTGCCCTCTGCGCAAACTGCTCCGGTGTGGTGCGCAGCGCCGACACGGTTACACCGCGCTCTGCCGTCTGCTGCGGGGCGGCATACAGCTGCTCGTACCGCTGGCCCAGCAGGGCACGTTCCCGCTGCTCAAAATATTCCGTAGGCATATTCTTTTCCTCCCATGGGATGTATAAAGCCGCCGGCTGCGGCCACACTATGGACTGTGAGGGCGGCCCCGCCCCCACAGCAACGACCGAAAGGGCATTCACACCATGGAAAACCGCAGTGAGAACCGCAGCAACAACTGCAAGAACCAGACTTCCAACCGCACCAGCAATCAGACCACCAACAGCGCCGCCAACGAGCACAAGCACCCCAACCAGTACACCAAGGGTGCCGACGATGAGAGCTCCAAGAACTCCACGAACAGCCGTTCCAGCAACGCAAAAAACAGCCGCTGATGGCGTAAGCGGCATCTGACGGACCGCAGATGCCAACAAGCAAAGCCCGCTGCCCTCCACCACTGGTTTCCAGTGTGGAAAGCAGCGGGCTTTCGCATTCTTATTTCTGGTCAGGGTCAAACTGCTGCCACAGCACCTCAAACAGCTGGTGCACACGCTCCAGTTGTCCGTTCAGGTACAGCCATCCCAACAGGCACTCGAAGCCGGTGGAGGCACGGTATTCCTCCGGGGAGGCGTGCTTGGCAACGCTGGCCTTGCTGGCATTGCGCCCGCGCTTGAACACGGCCAGCTCGTCCTCGGTGAACAGCGGCTCCAGCAGCTGCTCCTCTCTGAACTGCGCCTTGGCAGAGACATACTTGACCTTTTCGGCGTTCAGCTTTCCGGCAGACAGGCGGTGGTGCTCCACCAGACGCTGGCGCACCAGCAGTTCCAGCACGCTGTCGCCCACAAAGGCCAGCGCCAGCGGGCTGAGCTCCCGCGGGTCGATCTTTTCTGATTCGTTCATGATGCTTTATCCTTAGAAGATATAGTCGAACTGATAATCGCCGATGAGGATGGTATCGTTCTCTTCCACGCCCTTCTGCACCAGCGCGTCCAGAATGCCGCTCTCGCCCAGCTGACGCTGGAAGAACTGCAGGCTCTCGTAGTCGTCCACGTTGCTGCCGGCCAGAATATACTCCAGCCACGGGGCATCCACGCTCCACACATGGGCTTCCATGCGCTGGATGGTGAAGTCGCGGCCATTCTTCTTGGGCTCCGGCTTTTTGTACTCGGGGGTGAACACCGGCACCTGCGGGATATCCTTGAGGCGGTTGTACACGAGCCCCGGCAGCTGCTTGACGCCCTGCATGGTGGCGGCAGAGATGGCCACGAAGGTCAGCCCCTTGCCCTCCACATACTGGCGGAAGGTCTCGATCTGCTCTTCGGTGGCAAGGTCGCACTTGTTGCCCACCACGATCTGCGGGCGCTCGGCCAGCACGGGGCTGAACTTTGCCAGCTCCTCGTTGATCTTCTCAAAGTCCTCGATGGGATCACGGCACTCGCTGCCGGAAACATCCACAACGTGCAGCAACAGGCGGCAGCGCTCCACATGGCGCAGGAAATCGTGTCCCAGACCGACGCCCTCGCTGGCACCCTCGATCAGGCCGGGAATGTCGGCGCAGACAAAGCTTGCGCCCTCACCCACCGACACAACGCCCAGCGTGGGCACAAGGGTGGTAAAGTGGTAGTTGGCGATCTTGGGCTTTGCCGCACTGATGGTGGAGATGAGGGTGGACTTACCCACGTTGGGGAAGCCAATCAGACCCACGTCCGCAATCAACTTCAGCTCCAAGGTCACCTGCAGATCCTCGCCGGGCATACCGGGCTTTGCAAACTTGGGGATCTGGCGGGTGGGGGTGGCAAAGTGTGCGTTGCCGTAGCCGCCGCGGCCGCCCTTAGCAATGGTGACCGGGGTGTGGTCGGACAGGTCTGCGATAACAAGACCGCTCTCTGCGTCCTTGATCACGGTGCCCAGCGGCACCTTGATGACCAGATTCTCGGCATTTTTGCCGTGGCACAGGCTTGCGCCGCCCTTGCCGCCCTCCGGGGCCACATACTTGCGCTTATAGCGGAAATCCATCAGGGTGGTCAGGTGGTCGTCCACCACAAAGATGATGTCGCCGCCGCGGCCGCCGTCGCCGCCGTCCGGGCCGCCTGCGGCCACGAATTTTTCGCGGTGAAAGCTCACCGCACCGTCGCCGCCCTTGCCCGCGTGGAGCCATATCGTGGCGATGTCGATAAAGTTGGTTTGTGCTGCCATACAGCCCCTCCTTAGCTTTATAGGCCTTTGCGTTTCAGCGCCCTCATCCGGCACTTCGTGCCACCTTCCCCGACCGGGGAAGGCTTGCAAACAGCGCTACACGAACGCATAGCCTTATTTCATCAAAAAGAGCCGGGCCACGAGGGTCCGGCTCTACGATTGCAGTTATTCAGAAAGAAGTTACTGCTTAACGCTGCACTTCTTGCCGCTCTTGCCCACGCGCTCGAAACGGACGGTGCCGTCCACCAGAGCAAACAGGGTATCATCGCTGCCCTTGCCAACGTTCTCACCCGGCATGATGTGGGTGCCACGCTGACGAACCAGGATGTTGCCGGCCAGAACGAACTGACCGTCTGCACGCTTGGTGCCCAGACGCTGTGCTGCGGAATCGCGGCCGTTCTTGGTGCTGCCTACGCCCTTTTTATGTGCCATTGTAATTTACCTCCTTAGCCGTTGATCGCAGTGATCTCAACCTTGGTGTAGGGCTGACGATGGCCCATACGGCGAGCACTGTGCTTCTTTGCGCGATAGGTGATGATGTTCAGCTTCTTGCCCTTGCCATTCTTGATGACCTTGGCAGAGACGGTAGCACCCTCAACAACAGGAGCGCCAACCTTCACAGAACCCTCCTCGCCAATAGCGAGAACCTGATCAAACTTCACTTCGGAGTCGGCCTCAACGTCCAGCTTTTCGATGTAGACGATGTCGCCCTGCTCCACGCGGTACTGCTTACCGCCGGTAACAATGATTGCGTACATTTTGTTCATTCCTTTTCGTTGTACTCGCTGGTCGTAAAGGCAGGCCCTTACACTGGGCCATTTCAGGCGCCCACACCACGCGGCTAGAATATTATAGCAAAAACCAAACCGGATTGCAAGAGGAAATTCCCCCTTTTGCGCAGATTTTTACGTCTTTTTTCTGCCCGGCCTGTTCTATGGCGGCTTTTACCTGCGCATTATAGGCCTCGGTCTTTTCCAAAAACAGCTTGCGCGGGCTGGAAGCCAGCAGCTGGGTGTCCTTCCCTGCAAAGGAGATGGGACCGTCCAGCTTCTTTTGAGCCGCCTTGTTCTCAGCGTTCAGCGCCAGCGGCACAAACAGGGGCTTGTCCTTGAGCTTGCGGGTAAAGTACGCCTCTGCCGCAATGCCCGCCACCACGGCGATGCCTGCCACCAGCTGGGACGCCCGCAGGCCAATGGAGGGCACCAGCATCAGGCTGTCGGTGCGCAGCGCTTCGATCCAGAAGCGGCCTGCGCCGTACCAGACCAGATACCGCAGGGTGATGTCGCCGTTGAATTTGCGCTTTTTGATGTACCGGAACAGCAGGTGAAAGCCCACCAGGCACCAGATGCTCTCGTACAGGAAGGTGGGGTGCACCGGCAGGTTGGGGTCGATGACCACACCCTTGGGCACCGTGACCGTGCTGCTCATCAGGTAAGCACGGGTAGCCTCGCTGTACATCCCCCACGGCAGGGTGGTGTTGCAACCAAAGGCCTCCTGATTGAAAAAGTTGCCCCAGCGGCCGCAGCCCTGCCCCAGGAGAAAGCCCATAGCCGTCAGGTCGAACATGGGCAGCACCGGCACGCCCCGCCATTTGCAGGCCAGGCCGCCGAACAAAAAGCCGCCGATGATGCCGCCGTAGATGGCAAGGCCGCCGTCCCGGATGGCGATCATCTCCCAGATGCTCTCGTATTTAAAAGGTGCCATGGCCACATAGTAGGCGCGGGCGCTGACAATGCCCAGCACCACGCCGATGAGGATCACATCCACCATGCCGTCCGGGTCCACGCCAAATTCCAGACTGTGCCGGAACGCAAACACCAGCGCCAGACACAGGCCCACTGCGATGCACACGCCGTACCAGTAAATGCTGACCCCGCCGATGGTAAAGGCCACGCGGTTCAGCTGAAAACTCAGTCCCAGACCCGGGAACTGTACCAGATTTGTCAGATAGTTCATTCTTCTTCCTCCTCGTCCTCTTCTGCCGCCTGCGCCGTGCCATCCGGCAGGATGTACATAGTAGCCATGCGGTCGGTGCACAGGATGTGCTGCAGGGCAGCGTCCGCATCCTCTGCGGTCAGCCCGGCCAGCATGGTGATCTGCTGCGCCACCGTCTGGCCGGAGAGGGCAAAGTCTGCCATCTGGCTGGCCGAGTCTTCCACGTTTTCCAGATTTTCGATCAGCTGGCCGTATTTTTCGTTCTTGCACAGGGTAAACACTTCCCTGTCCACACCGGCGGCGCGTACCCGGGCGATCTCGTCCAGCAGCAGCTGCCGGACGGTATCCGGCGCATCGCTCTCTCCGGTGAACAGGATGCAGCAGCAGCCGTCCACCCGCAGCACCTCGCCGCCAAAGCCGGGGTTCACAAGGCCTTCGTCATACAGGCGGCGGTACAGCGGCGACATCCCGCCCACGATGCAGCTGAGCACAAGGTCGTACAGCGCCTCGGTGCGCAGATCGTCCGCAGGCAGCGGCTCTTCCTTAAAGCCTACGCCGAAGCAGGGCTTGGAGACCGGCATGGTCAGCGTTTTTTTCCGTAGCGGCAAGGGTCATGGGCTCCGTGGCCCACAGCCGCTGCACCTTTTCTGCCGGGCGGGGCTCCATCAGGCCGTGCCGCTTGCAGGCGGCAAGAATCTGTTCCATAGTGGTGTTGCCGGCCGCAGCCAGCACCATATTGCCCGGGGCATAAAAGGCCTTGCAGCTGTCGTACAGCATGGCGGGCGTGATCTCGGCAATGCTCTCCACCGTGCCCGCGATGTCGCTGCGGATGGGGTGGCTGTGGTACAGGCACTCGAACAGGCCGGTGATGAGCCGCCAGTCCGGGCTGTCGTCGTACATTTTGATTTCCTGTCCGATGATGCCCTGCTCCTTGGCGATGGTCTGCTCGGTAAAGTAGGGGTGGCCCACCATGCCCAGCAGCACATCCAAGCTTTCGTCCAGCTGCTGGGTGGCGGTGAACAGGTAGCAGGTGCGGTCAAAGCTGGTAAAGGCGTTGGCGTTGGCACCGGTCTTTGCGTACTTGGCAAAGGCATCGCCGTCCTCGTCCTCGAACATTTTGTGCTCCAGAAAATGCGCCACACCCGCCGGCAGATGCACCGTTTGCCCGTTCAGGCAGAAATCCCGGTCGATGGAGCCGAACTTGGTAGCATAGATCACATGGGTGCTGGAATAGCCCGGCATGGGGCGCACCAGCACCGTCAGGCCGGAGGGCAGGGTCTGCCACTGGTCGGCCACGGTCTTTTCCAGCAGGGTCTGGTTATTCTGCGGCATGGGCAGCATCCTCCTTTGTAAGCAGATAGCTGACCGAGAGGGTCAGGCGGCGCAGGATATCCCGCACCTCGTCTTTGGTCACGGCGCGTAGAGCATTCCGCGCCTGCTCCGGGCTCTGGATGGGTGCAGCGCTGTTGGCACCGGCGCGCAGCACCTCGATGTAGTACCAGCTTTCGATGCCGCCAAGGCTGTCCTCTATCCCGTTCATGCCGCTGAGCAAGCCCCGGCGGCAGTCCTCAAATTCCTCGTCGGTGATAGGGCCGGTGCACAGGTCTGCAAGTTCCTTCAAAATGGCCTGCTCTGCGCGGGCCGCGTCAGCGTGCTCGACGCCGCTGTTGACGGCCATGCTGCCGGTAAAGCTCTGGAAGGAGGACGAGCAGTAGTAGCACAGATGGTCGCGCTCCCGCACATTCAGGAACAGGCGGCTGGTCACGCTGCCGCCGTACAGCGCCATGGCAAGGCGCACAGCTGCCAGCTGCTGGGGCTGCATGGGCTGGCCCAGTGTGAACAGCATACAGAGCTTGGCCTGCACCATATCGTAGTTTTCGGTCTTATGCACCGGTGCAATGGCAGGCATGGCCATGTTTTCCACCAGCGGCAGCGGGGCGCGGTCGATGCAGACAAGCTCTGCCAGCAAAGCATCCCGGATGGCGGCGGTCTGGGCGGCGTCGTAGCCCAGCACGAGCAGCTCGATGTTGGCGGTGCGCAGCATCTGCTGATAAGCGGCGGTCAGCATGGCCGGGGTAAGACCGTCCACCTCTTCCAGATAGCCCTCCTGCCGCACGCCTGCCGGGCTGTCACCAAAAAACTCCCGGTTGGCCTGATGCAGGCAGTAGATACGTTTATCGTTGATTTCATCCTCAAGGCCCTTTTTCAGCATCTGCTTTTCAATGCTGACGGCCTGCGGGTCAAAGCAGCCGTCCACAAGATAGGGATGGAAGGCCGCACCCAGCGCGATTTTGGTATACTCGGCGGTCAGTGCCTCGCCCTCCAGCGCAAAGGCATCCTTGATGCCGGTGATGCTGACGCAGAGGTTGTGGCTGCAGCCCATAGGGCGGGCGTCCACGGTCAGGTCTGCACCGTAGAGCTTGGCCAGCTTTTTGGTCAGGCGGGTCATGTCCGGGCAGTCGGCATAGCCGCGCTCCATCACCAGCGGCAGCAGCGCGTGGGCCGTGGCCGTCTCGCGCCGGGCCGGGAAGGCAAAATGGATGCTGATGCGGCAGCGGTTGAATTTAGAAGCCGGGTCGCAGGAAAGATGCACGCCCGGCGCAATGAGAGTACGTTCCAATGATAGTTCCCTTCTCTCTGTGCCGCAGCACAGAGCATTTGATTCAGTCTGCCCTCTGCAGGGCGATGAACTCTTCCAGGCTCAGGCCGCTGGCGCGGATGGCAAGGGCGTTTTCCACCCCCACATAGCGCCAGTGCCACGGCTCGAACACGATGCCGGTCGCGGCCTGCCGGTCCTGCGGGTAGCGCAGGATAAAGCCGTATTCGGCGGCGTAGGCCGTAAGCCACTCGTAGGCGCGGGTCTCGGCAAAACCGGTGTCCTGCTGCGGATTGTCCGCGCTGAGGATATCTGCCGCGTAGCCGGTGCCGTGCTCGTTGGCGTTGGCGGCGGGCTGGATGGTAGCCGCCAGACGGGCGGCTTCCTCCTCGGACTTGCGCTTATCGCGGTAGGTCTGCACCCGGGCCTCGTAGGCGGCCTGACGGGTGTCGGCGTCCTGATAACCGGCCACAAGGGTCAGGCTGACGCCGTCCGCCTGCGCGGCGGCAGCCATACTGCGATACTGCATGGCAGCTTCGGCCTCCAGCTGCTGGCCGGTGACCTCGTCGGCGGTGTCCAGCAGCGGGGCGGGCTCGGCGGTATAGGGCAGGTTGGCGTTCACCAGTACCAGCCGGGCATCTGCGGCGTTAAATACATAGTCTGTGCCGTCGTACACGCTGGCTGCAAATACCTTTGGCCCGGCCAGCAGGCCATGCACCTTGGGCAGCAGCCACAGGATGCCGCCGGTCAGCAGCGCCACCACTGCCGCGCAGCCGGTCAGAAACAGTACCCAGTTGCGGGCCAGCCGCAGCATTTTGCGGCGCTTCCATTGTTGATAGGTCAGGCGCTTCTCAGCAGGCGCTCTGGAGGTACGGGTGGATTCACTCATGCGGCGGGGCTCCTTTTTTTCGGCATTGTTGCAGCGCCGGTGCGCCGCACAGATTCAAACTATATTATACACCCCTTTGCATTTTGTGTAAACGCCGCCGTGTGTAAAAAATTATGACCCGCCCCCCCCCGGCGTAGGGAGCAGACAGGCCACAATCAAAAATTTTACGCAGATCAGTCAAACAGCATATCGTGGATCGCGCTGACAGCCTTGTCGGCGTCGTCACGGTCGATGATGCAGGAGATCTTGATCTCGCTGGTGGAGATCATCTTGATGTTGATGTTGTTGTTGGACATTGCCTCGAACATCTTGGAGGCAACGCCGCTGTGGCTCTGCATACCGGCACCCACGATGGAGACCTTGGCGCAGGTGGTGTCCACACTGACATCGTTGAAGTGTGCACTTTCCTTCAGCACACGCATGGCCAGCTCGGCTTCGCCTTCGGCACAGGTAAAGCTGATGTCCTTCTTGCCGTCGCGGCCGGTGGACTGCAGAATGATGTCCACGTTGATGTTCTTCTGTGCCAGCAGGCCGAAGATCCTAAAGCTCATGCCCGGCTCATCGGGAACGTTGAGAATCGTGATAACGGCAACATCGGTGTCCTTGGCGACACCCTTAATCAGCATACCTTCCATGTCCTTTGTAACCTCCTTAACCACCGTACCCGGGATGGGGTTCAGGCTGGAGAGCACCTCCAGCTCCACATTGTACTTTTTAGCCAGCTCCACGCTGCGGTTGTTCAGCACCTGTGCGCCCAGAGATGCCAGTTCCAGCATCTCGTCAAAGGTGATCTCTTCCAGCTTACGGGTGTTGCTCACTTTGCGCGGGTCGGCGGTATAAACGCCCTCCACATCCGTGTAGATCTGGCAGCGGTCAGCGTGCAGGGCAGCGGCAATTGCCACAGCACTGGTGTCGGAGCCGCCGCGTCCCAGAGTGGTGATGTCATCCAGCTTGTTCAAGCCCTGGAAGCCTGCCACCACCACCACGCGGTTGCGCTCCAGCTCGGAGGAGATCCGCTCGGTCTCCAGCCGGGTGATGCGCGCCTTGGTGTAGGCACGGTCGGTACGGAAGCCCGCCTGCCAGCCGGTCAGGCTGATGGCATGGCAGCCCAGCTCGTTCAGCGCCATGGCCAGCAGTGCGATGCTGATCTGCTCGCCGGAGGCCAGCAGCATATCCATCTCACGCGCCGAGGGGTTATGGGTGATCTCCCCTGCCTTGGCGATCAGGTCATCGGTGGTGTCGCCCTGTGCGGAGACTACCACCACTACGTCATTGCCCGCGTTGTGGGTGTTGGCCACGATCCGCGCAACGTTGAAGATACGGTCACGGTCCTTTACGGAAGAACCGCCGAATTTCTGTACGATCAACGCCATATCTTGTCACTCTCCTCTTTAACGCCCCGCGCTTGCGGGGGGCTTGCCGGGCGGAAGCGTTCTTGCACTTCCCTTACCCATTTATCATTCCACGGTTGCGCCGGTGTTATCGGCATCCAGCTGCAACAGTGTAAATGCTTCACATCCGTCCAGACCTTCCAGCAGCTCCAGACCTTTTTCCAGCTTGGAATAGAACTTTTCGGCCTCGGCCTTTTCTGCCACAGCCATGACCGTGCTGCCTGCACCGGACACATACACGGCCTTTGCGCCGCACAGCCGCGCCATGTCGAACACCTCGCGGGAGCCGGGCATCAGGGGCATGCGATACTGCTGGTGCAGCTTATCCTCGGTGGCAATGGCCAGCAGGTCGTGCCGCCCCTCGCAGAAGGCTGCAGGCACCAGCGCCGCACGCGACAGGTTATACACCGCGTCCTTATGGGATACCTCTTTAGGCAGGGCTGCGCGGGCTGCCTCGGTCAGCAGCTTGTAGTCCGGCACGATGGCAGCAAAGCAGAGGCTTTCATCCACATTCCGCTTGACCGAATACACCTTGCCGTCCTCGAATACGCTGCTGGTCAGGCCGCCCAGCAGTGCCGGAGCCACGTTATCGGGGTGTCCCTCAATGGCAGTTGCCAGCGTGAGCAACTCCTGCGTGTTGAGCACATCGCCCAGCATCCGGTTTGCGCCCAGCAGACCCGCGATGATGCAGGCCGAAGAAGAGCCCAGACCCCGGGCCATGGGAATGGGGTTGGTCTGGGTGATCTTAAGGGGCGGGATCTGCTTGCCAACCTTTTCGAACAGGCCCTTGGCGGAGCGGTACACGAGATTCGACTCGCCCCGGGGGATGCGGGTGCCGTCCGATGCCGAGATCTCCAGCACCTCGCTGTCCTCAAAGGTGACCGTGTTGTACAACGTAACTGCCAGACCCAGCGCATCGAAGCCGGAGCCGACGTTAGCGCTGGTGGCCGGGACCGAAACCTTGATCTTCATTGCCGGTGCCCCTTTCCGTTATGCTTCCTCGGGCAGGCGCTTGAGCACCAGCTTCACGCTGCCGCCCACGGCCTCCACCTTGCGCGCGGCCTCTGCCAGCGCACGCTCATCGGCACGCTTCACAAAGTAGGCGCAGCCCTCGTACCGCTCATCCACCACCTTGCCGTAGCCGTAGATGGCTTCCACCACTGCGGGAGCAATGCCTGCCACACGCACATAATATGCAGCAGGAGCCGGGTCGGTGAGCATGCCGTCCACCGGCTCAGCAGGCTGCCAGAACAGGCTGTCGTGCACCTGTGCGCCGTTTTTCAGCGCATCCACCACGTCTGCCACCACAGCGCTGGCGGTGGGCAGCTTGCCTGCGCCCTTGCCGTAGAACACCACATCGCCCAGCATATCGCCCTTGACCAGCACCGCGTTGAACACGTCGTCCACGCTGGCCAGCTGGTTGGCCCGGGGCACCAGGCAGGGCTCCACGCCGGCAGCCACGCTGCCGTCCTTGCCCAGCTTCATCCATGCAATCAGCTTGATAACGCAGCCCAGCTTTTCGGCGCTGGACACATCGGCGGCGGTAATGGCGCGGATGCCCCGGGTGGGGATGTTCTGGGGGTAGATCTGGTGGCCGCACACCATGGAGGACAGAATGGCGATCTTGCGGCAGGCGTCGCGGCCGTCCACGTCATCGCTGGGGTCCTTGGTCTCTGCGTAACCCAGCTCCTGCGCGATCTGCAGCGCATCCTCAAAGCCCAGTCCCTCCCGCACCATCTTGGTAAGCATGAAGTTGGTGGTACCGTTCACGATGCCCTCCACCTCGGTGATGACGTTGGCCGCCAGGCACTGGTGCATGGGGGTGATGATGGGCGTACCGCCGCCCACAGAGGCCTCGAACAGGAAAGCACAGTCGTGCTCCTTGGCCAGTGCCAGCAGCTCTGCACCGTAGGTGGCCACCATCTCCTTGTTGGAGGTGCACACGCTGCGGCCGCTCTCCAGACACGCCTTGACGTAAGGGTAAGCAAAGCGGGTGCCGCCGATGGTCTCCACCACCACCCGGATCTCCGGGTCCTGCAGGATCACGTCGATATTCTTGACCACCAAGGGCTCCACCGGGTTGCCGGTAAAATCCTTCGGGTCCAGAATATATTTTACCTCCACCGGTTCGCCAGCCCGGCGGGAGACGCTTGCAGCATTGTGGCACAGCACTTCGTATACGCCGCTGCCCACCGTGCCAAAGCCCAGAATTGCAATTTTAGCCATACTCTCTTTCCCTCGTTTCCTGTTTTGTTACAGGTTATACCCACAGCGCACACTCACCACCATGCGCTGGCGCGAAAGTTTTTCGGTCAGTTCCTCCGGGGACATCTGCATGGTATCAGTGCGGATGGTGACCGCCACCAGCGCAGCCCCATTCTCCGGGGTGGACTGGTTGATGGTCACAATACTGGCGCCTGCGGCGCTGATACCGGCCAGAAGGCTTTGCAGCGCACCGGTCTCGTCCCGCAGAGTGGCCATGACCGTGATGACCTCACGGCCGTTCTCGGAATCAAAAATACAATCCTTATACTTATAAAATGCACTGCGCGAAAGCTCTACGGCGCGGGTCGCAGCCGAAATGCTGCGGGCTTCCCCGCTGGCCAGCAGCTCCTTGGCGCGGACCACCTTGAGAAATACCTCCGGCAGCACCTGTGCGTCCACCAGATAAAAGCGGCGTTCCAACTTGTTCACCTCTCAAACACAAGTGTTCTTGCAGAAAATATAATAGCATCCGAACCCCTGCAATGCAAGTGCCCGGATGCTATTTTGTCACTTTGTCCAGTTTTGTCTTGTGAAGTGCGCCCTGTCCTTGCCGGATTTTTCAGCAAAGGGCTGAAAAAGTACGATTTTTGTCCTTATTCCGTGTCCAGTGCACTGGTATCGGTGGGGATGACCGGCTGGGTGGGCACAGCATCGTCTGTGTTCTCGGCCGGGGCAGCAGCCTGCGGTGCGGCATGGGAATAGGTGCAGGTATCGGGCAGGTCATCGGCACGGTAGTAGCCCACGGCAGTGCTCGGGCAGCCTGCACCGGCCAGCAATCCGCTCTGGGTGCAGTAACGGCGCTCCACCACGCCTGCGGAGATGGGGAATGCCTTATAGGGCAGGTCTGCCTGTGCCTGCTCCATCAGTGCCTTCCACGCCATAACACAGGTGCGGGTCTTGGCCTGCTGCTTGGACAGAGTCTTGGTCATATCGTAAGGTGCATCATATCCCCACCACACAGCGGTGACATAGTAGGGCGTGCCGCCCACGAACCACAGATCCTTTTCGTCGCTGGCAGTACCGGTCTTACCAAAGGCCTCCATGCCGTTGGAGTTGGGGTAGCGGCCGCTGGCAGTACCTACGCTGGAGAACAGAACGTTCTTCAGCAGACGGTTCATGACATAAGCGGTATCGGGGGTCAGTGCCTGATAGCTGGTGGCGTTGTTTTCCAGATAGATGTTGCCTTCCCGGTCCAGCACACGGGTGTACAGGTGCGGGGTGGTGTACTCGCCGTCATAGAAGATCTGGAAGGCTGCGGCCAGCGCCATGGGCGTAACGCCCTTGGTCTGGCTGCCCATAACCATCTGCGCCAGACCCACGTCGTTGGTGGGGTCCAGCGTATTCAGTTGCAGAGTGTTGTAGACGAAGTTGAAGATATTGCTTGCGCCCACAAGGTCGCCCACGCGGACTGCGATGGTATTCAGCGAGCGGGCAAGGCCGTTCCACAGCGGGAGATCGCTGCCGTCGCCATAGTTGCCGCCGTAGTTGCGCGGCCAGCTGCGCCATGCGTTGGGGTAAGCGCGGAGCTGCTTGTCGGAGAGCCCCATCAGGCCATTCTTGCGGCAGTAGTCCTCGTCCCGGATGATCATATCCTGCTTGAGGTAGAGGGGGGAGTTGTTGAGCATGGTGGACCAGTTGACCAGACCATACTCGATGCCCAGCGCATAGGCGCCGATGGGCTTGATGGTAGAACCGGTCTGCCGCTCCACATTATAGGCGCGGTTCAGGGAAAGGCTCTTGGTCTTTTTTTCGCCCAGGCCGCCCGCAATAGCCAGCACGTTGCCGTCATAGTCCAGCGTGACCATAGCAGCCTGCGTGCGCACGTTGCGGTAATAGTAGACGGTGCCATCTTCGCCGGTGCGGGTCTTGGGGGTACCGTCCTCGTTGAACACCTGCACATCATCGTCCGAAATAGAGGTGACCTCTTCCTCTCATGCCAGCCCGCCGGGAAGTAGGCATCGTCGGTGTTCAGCATCAGGTTTTCCATCTGGGACTGCAGCTTGGTGTTGACAGTGGCTTCGATAGTAAAGCCGCCGGTGTAGAGCAGCTTTTGCGCCTCGGACTCGCTGATGCCCTCCTTGGTCATGATGTCCTGCACGACCTCGTTGAACAGTGCATCGGTGAAGTAGGAGGTGACGGTGCTGGGCTTTTTGCCGCTGTCTTCTTCGGCCAGCACAAGGGGCTGTGCAGCGCCGTTGCGGTAGTCCTCCTCGCTGATCACTACCCTGCTGCCACATGTTGTACATGATGAAGTTGCGGCGGTGGATCAGATTTTCGGGGTTCGTATAGGGGTTATAGTTGGTGGGGTTTTTGGTAATAGACGCAATGGATGCGCACTCCCACAGGGTCAGCTGGCTGACGTCCTTATTGAAGTACTCGTTGGCCGCCGTCTGCACACCCTGAATGGTGCCGGTAAAGCTGATGGTGTTCAGGTACGCTTCCAGAATGGTCTCCTTGGAGTAGCTGCGGCTCAGGCAGAGAGCACGATAGATCTCGCGCACCTTGCGCAATGCGCCATCAATGCCGCTGGCGCTGTTGTCATCGGTCAGGTTCTTGATGAGCTGCTGTTCCAGCGTGGATGCGCCCTGCTTGGAGCTGTAGATAGGCAGCAGGTATTCGTTGATCATTGCGCCGATGGTGCGCTTGAAGTTGACGCCGGGCTCGTTGTAAAAGTCCTTATCCTCGGTGCAGATGAAGGCATACTGCAAATTGGAGGGGATCTGCTCAAGGTCTGCCCAAACGCGGTGGCTGTTGGAGGAGCGCAGGGTGGCATACTCCACCTGTGCGCCGGTATCCGGGTCGGTGGCTACCACCATACTGGACTGGCTCAGCTGAATGTTGTCCAAGTCCAGCAGGTCACCGTCGTTGGCAGTAGCCTGCACCACATAGAACACCATGCCCACGGCCACCACGCTGCCCAGCATAATGCCAAGGCAGAGCACCGTAGCGACGGTGCGGCCAATGAACCGCAGGATGGGATGCTTGCTCTTTTCCTTCGGCGGCTTGGGGCTTTTGGGTGCCTTGGGTGTGCGGGTACGGTTTTCCGCTGCGGAGTGTACCTCGCGGCGGCTCTGGGAAACATTGACCTTACGTCCCATCGGGCGGGCAGGCTGCTCCTCGCCGCCCCGGTGGATCTTTCTCATCTCATTGTTGGAGATAGGGATCGCCTCCTGACATTTCAAGACTGTTGCCGGGCATAGCTGCACCGGGCTTTATCCACATCGTTTGTGACACGAAATTTCAAACTGCAATACCATATTATAACACGCAAGCCCCAGCCGGGCAAGAACCAATCTTTGCGCGCTGAGCAGATATAAATAGTATAACACACTCTCTTGTGGAAAGTACAGTATCTGCGTGTGAAAATTGTCTGCTATCCGCCAAAACGGGGCATACTTACCGGGGAAGGGAGTGTTTTTTATGCGCAAGCTGTCTGTCTGCCTGTTCTACGGGCTTTGCGTATTCACCATTGTATTCAGTCTGTTCTGGATGGCGCTGCCAAGGCTGCCGCTGTCCCAAAGCCCCGCCGGGTCTGAGACCGACCCCGCCTCTCCCCTGAGCCTTGCCGCGCAGGCAGTGCCCCAGACGGACACCGCCCGCTACTGCCTGCAAGACAGCGGCGGGCGGGTGGCGGTGTACACCTGCCGCGCCGACGGCACCCCGGGCGCCCTGATCCGCGTGACCGGCATCTACACCAATCTTCTGCCCGAAAACGACGCCTTACGCATCAAGCGCGGAATCGTGGTCAACAGCCCCCGGGAGCTGGACCTGCTGCTGGAAGATCTGGGGGAATAAGTATAAGAGGCCGCTGCAAACGATGTGCAGCGGCCTCTGTTATAAATATGACTTACGCTTCCATTTCTTCCAGCGGCACAAGGTACTCCTTGCGGCACTGCTCGTACTCCAGCATATAGTCCTTGCTGGGGTTGTGGTGCATAATGCTTTTCAGGGTGTGGGAGTCGTAGTCCTCGCCGGCTTCCATGCCCACCATGCGCACTGCGATGTTGGAGCAGTGGTCGGAGATACGCTCAGCGTTGTTCAGCACATCAAGGAACACCACGCCAGTGTCGATGGAGCAGATCCCGTCCTTCAGACGGAGGATGTGCTGGTCGCGCAGACGCTCCACCATCACATCAATGATCTCCTCCAGCGGCTCCACCTGTGCTGCCTTCTGAACATCATCGTTTTCAAAGGCCTCGTCCGTCAGAACCAGAATGCGCTCCAATGCGGCATCCAGCAATTGCAGTTCCTTTTTGGCGCTCTCGCTGAAGCTGGCTTCCTTGTCGTACAGCTCCTCGGCCTTTTCCATGATGTTCACGGCATAGTCGCCGATACGCTCGAACTCGGTAACAAAGTTCAGCAGCTCGGTCACCGCGTGGCTTTCGTCATCGCCCAGCTCCTGATCGGTCAGTTTGATCAGGTAGTTGGTGATTTCCACCTCCATGCGGTCGATCAGGTTCTCCCGCACCTTGATGGCGCTCACGGTGTCCTCGTCCATCTTCAGCAGCAGCGGCGCGGCCAGACCCACGTTGCGGGCGGCGCGGCGGGACATCTTGATCACCGCATTCTTCGCCTGCTGCAAGGCCACTGCCGGGCTCTTGTACAGACGCTCGTCCAGCACCGGCATGCTCAGCTCCTGTGCTTCCTCCACGCTGCTGGGCACCGTGAGCATCGCCAAGCGGCTCAGCACGCCGCTGCACGGCAGGAACAGCAGCATGGCGCACACACTGGACAAAGTATGGATGTTTGCAATGGAGCTCTTGTTCATCACATCGCCCCACATGGGGATGCCGATGGTGAACTGCACCGCATAGATCAGCGCCAGCAGGATCACGCTGCCGATGACGTTGAAGTACAGGTGGATGAGCGCTGCCCGCTTACCATCCTTGGAGGAACCGCCGATGGTGAGCAGCGGGGTGAACGCCGTACCGATATGCGCACCCAGAATGATGGGAATGGCAGAGCTGAAGGTGACAAGCCCTGTGCTGGACAGTGCCTGCAGAATACCCACCGAAGCGGAGGAGGACTGGATGATCACGGTGACCACCACGCCCACCAGAACGCCCAGAATGGGGTTGGTCATGGTGACGAACAGATTCTGAAAGACGGCGCTCTCCCGCAGGGGAGCAACGCCGGTATCCATCAGGCTCATGCCGGTAAACAGAATGCCGAAGCCCAGCATGATCTGGCCGATATTCTTCTTTTTGGCATTGCGCAGGAACACATAAAAAATGCAGCCAATAAACGCCACCACGGGGGCAAAGGTCTTGGGCTGGATCAAGGTCAGCCACAGGCTGTCGCCTGAGATATCCGCCATGCGGATCAACTGACCTGTTACCGTAGTACCAATGTTTGCACCCATGATCACGCCTACCGACTGCGTCAGCGTCATGATACCGGAGTTGACCAGACCGACACAGATCACCACCGTGCCAGCCGACGACTGGATGACGCCGGTGATCAGTGTGCCGAAGATCACGCCTTTGATGGTAGAGGAGGTAAGCTTTTGCAATACGCCCTGCATCTTGCCGCCTGCCAGCTTTTCCAGACCGGCGCCCATGATGGACATGCCGTACAGGAACAGCGCAACGCCGCCCAGCAGAGAGGTAATGTGTGTGATATCCATAACGATACTCCTAATATGAAACTTCCCTTTTAATCCTTTACAGCACACAGCCGCCGGAACCTTGCACGCGCAACGCCTGCCCTGTTCCGAAAGCCGCTTACTTTTATTATACCATCAAAGGGGGCGTCTCAACAAGGTTTATTTTACAGGAAAGTTACTTTTTTTACACATTCCGCAACATATTTCCGGGCGGCAAACAAAAAGATTTCCGTTATTTTACATACATTTTACATTCAGCTTTCCCAGATGCGATATGCCGCCGCTTACCCGGCCAGCTCTTCCATGGCCTCGCGCACTGTATCGGCCGAAAACAGGAACACACCACTGCCGGTGTATACCTCCACATGATTGCCCACATAACGCAGCTCAAAATCCTTCATGGTGTTTCCCTCCTGTGTTTCTGTTTTGTTCCGGGGCTTTCCCGGTGAACACAGTATCGCACAATTCGGATACCATAAAAAGGACTTTCAAAGGTTTTTGCGGACTTTTTGCGTAAAAAACAGCGTATGATCCCCCAGTCTGCTCACGCCGTACGCGGCCATCTTCCTCGGAGATCAGGTCTTTGGCAGTCCCCGCAGCGCCGCGTTTCCTCAAGAAACTAGCACCGGAGCTGCCGTTTTCCGGCACGACCCCTCCTGTGAAAATGGGATAGCGGAGCGTCCGCAGACGCTCCGCTATCCCGAAATTAAAAATAAATTTTCCGCTGATAATGGCTATAGCAAAGCGGAAGCCCTTCCAAATCATCCTGCTGTGCAAAGCATTATTCTGCCGCGTCCGTCACCCGGACGGGGTAGCCTTTCCGCACACAGCGCACCGCGTAGCGGGAACCGCCGCCGGAGGTGCAGGTGAACAGGGTCAGATCCCAGTTGTCCGTCTCGGTAGCGGTGGTCATCTCCTCGATCTGGGTGGGGCGCAAAGTCTCCACGCTCTCCACCTCATAGCTCCAGCGCAGACCGTCTGCATCCGTAAAATAGACCGAGCTGCCAATGGCCAGCCACTTGATGGGGCTGAAGTGCATTGCGTAGTTGTGGCCGCAGATCACAAGATCATCGCCATAGGTGGTGCCGCTGTACCGCCCGGGGGCGATCTTCAGCCCGGCGTAGCTCCACTGCGCCATCACCGGCAGCTCCCGTTCTACCGCCGGGATGGAAAGCACCCCGATGTAGTCCCGCCCTTCCACCTCCACGGTGGTCATCTCCTGCGTCGGGTCCAGCACCGGCTGCGGGGCTGCAGTCTCGTTTTCCTGCTGGTGCTCCGTAATGGTCTTTTGCATGGTCTGCTCCAGCTCGCCCAATACTTCCTGCGAAGCCTTTTCTGCCCGGGCGGCATCCCACCGGTTGTAGCCCAGCAACCCGGCGGCGCATAAGATCAGCACCGCGCCCAGCACCATGCACAGCCTGCCGATTTTCCGTTTCATTGCATTCCGTCCTTTATATATAATAGTATCGTCTGCTTCAGTATACCATTCCCCGCTCCGGTTTACAACCGTTCTTG
>VOFB01000202.1_pt1 | contig 68598 bp, 116 predicted proteins | sample 5384141 | NCBI WGS metagenome assembly VOFB01 (sample SAMN12384721, study PRJNA508395) | human gut metagenome | isolation source: healthy gut A | host: Homo sapiens
ACCCAGAGCTTCTTCCAGCCTGCGGATCGCCTTGCTGATCGCGGGCTGGCTGATGAAAAGGGCGTCTGCTGCCCGGGAGATATTTCCCTCTTTGGCAACTGTGTAAAAGATTTTGTATTGGGGAGATGCTGTTCCATGGAGACTCCTTTCATGAAATTAAGTTATGATAACTATTCATAATATGTATTTCTATTATAGTGTATCCTGTGCTATAATGCAATCAGTGAAAAAAAACAGGAGGAAGAGACAATGAAAGGAATGACAATGACACAGAAGATTCTGGCGGCACACGCAGGACTTCCGTATGTAGAAGCGGGCCAGCTGATCGAAGCAGACCTGGATCTTGTTCTTGGTAATGATATCACCTCCCCGGTGGCCATACATGAGATGGAAAAGATGAAAAAAAAAAGAGGTGTTTGACAAGGATAAGATTGCTCTTGTCATGGACCATTTTATTCCAAACAAAGACATCAAATCCGCGGAGCACTGCAAATGTGTGAGGGAATTTGCCTGTCAGCATGAGATTACAAACTATTTTGATGTGGGAGACATGGGGATTGAGCATGCGCTGCTGCCTGAGAAAGGCCTGACCGTGGCCGGGGATGTGATCATCGGTGCGGACTCCCACACCTGTACCTACGGGGCTCTGGGGGCTTTTTCCACCGGGGGTGGGAAGTACGGATATGGCCGCTGGTATGGCTACTGGAAAGGCATGGTTTAAGGTGCCGTCCGCCATCAAGTTCAATTTGACGGGAAAACCCGCAAAGTGGGTAAGCGGGAAGGACGTGATTTTACATATCATCGGTATGATCGGTGTGGACGGCGCACTCTATAAGTCCATGGAGTTTGTGGAGATGGAATCGCCAATTTGACCATGGACGACCGTTTCACCATCGCCAATATGGCCATTGAGGCGGGCGGTAAGAATGGAATTTTCCCTGTGGATGACCTGACGGTGCAGTATATGAATGAACACACAAAACGCCCCTTCACAGAGTGGGAGGCGGATGAGAGCGCGGAGTATGATGCTGAGTATACCATTGACTTGAGCCAGTTAAAGTCCACGGTTGCTTTTTCCGCATCTGCCGGAGAATACAAAGACGGTGGACGAAATCACAGAGGATGTTGTGATTGACCAGGCAGTGATCGGTTCGTGTACCAATGGCCGGATCGAGGACCTGCGCTGTGCAGCGGAAATTTTAAAAAGGACGCCATGTGAAAAAGGGCGTGCGCTGCATCGTATCCCGGCAACCCAGCAGATTTATCTTCAGGCAATGGAGGAGGGACTTTTGAAAATCTTTATTGAGGCCGGAGCCGTGGTCAGCACTCCCACCTGTGGACCTTGTCTTGGCGGTTATATGGGTATCTTGGCAGCAGGAGAGCGCTGCATATCCACCACCAACAGAAACTTTGTGGGACGTATGGGGCATGTTGATTCCGAGGTTTATCTGGCCAGCCCTGCGGTAGCGGCAGCCAGCGCTGTGACCGGAAAGATTTCAGCTCCCGGGGAACTGGGACTATAGGAGGATAGAAGGATGAGAGCGAATGGAACGGTATTTAAATATGGAGACAATGTAGACACGGATGTAATCATTCCCGCCAGATATCTGAACTCCTCAGATCCTGCGGAACTGGCCACCCATTGTATGGAAGACATTGACAAGGACTTTGTAAGAAAAGTAAAACAAGGTGACATCATGGTTGCAGACAACAATTTCGGCTGCGGTTCTTCCAGAGAACACGCACCGATTGCCATTAAGGCGGCTGGGGTGAGTTGTGTCATAGCGGAAACCTTTGCCAGAATCTTTTACAGAAATGCTATCAACATTGGCCTGCCAATCATTGAGTGCCCGGAGGCGTCTAAAGGGAATTGGAGCCGGCGACGAGGTGGAGATCGATTTTGACAGCGGCGTTATCTACAATAAAACCAAGGGTGAACAGTACCAGGGTCAGGCTTTTCCGGAGTTTATGCAGAAAATTATTAGAGCAGAGGGCTTGATTAACTATATCAACAATAAATAGCCTAAAAAGGGGCGCTTCACAGAAATGTGCGGCGACCCCTTTTTCAGTCAAACAGAGAAAGCTGTGATACTTGATATTTTTGTTTGTAACCACAGATAATGTCTTTCATTTGATAGCGTATGCCGTATTTTGAACAGTCCTCAGTGAACACGTTCCAAAGCCGGGATGCTCTTGGACTGCGGCATTCGTATCGGTTTCCGTAGCGTTTGATATACTTTTCCACAAGCCCTTCCCCGGGAAAAAGCTGATTGAGTTTGTCATAGTACCACTCCCTCTGATTTTGCCTCAGGGTCATGCCAAATGCGGGATAGATGAACCGTCCCCGGCCTGGGCAGTCTGGCGGACAATGGCGCGTATGTTCTCTTCGCTGTCCTCCAAAAACGGCAGTACGGGCATTAGGAGGATTCCAGCAAAGAGTCCCTGACTGGATAGCTGGCGGATCATTTCAAAGCGCTCAGAGGACGGGGGACTCCCGGCTCCAGCTTTTTGCTCAGCGCATCGTCCGCTGTGGTGACTGTCACCTTGCACAGTACAGGAGCGTGCTCCGCAATCTCCGTTAAAATGTCCGCATCCCGCAGCAGAAGAGTGCTCTTGGTGGCAATGGCAGCGCCAAACCCAAAGGCGTTGACCAGTTCCAGAGCGTGTCTTGTGAGCTGGAGTTCTTTTTCAAAAGGATTGTAGGGATCACTCATTGCGCCGGTCCCCACCACCCCGGAGCGCACTTTTCTTCTGAGATCGTCCCGAATGATCCGGAGGGCATTTTCTTTTGCTCGGACCCGGTCAAATTCTTCGATACGATAGCAGTCAGACCGGCTGTCACAGTAGATACATCCGTGGCAGCAGCCTTTGTAGATATTCATATTATAATCAATGCCAAACCAGGCATCCGCACTTTTTGTCTTTGTGACAATGGTCTTAGCAGGTATATACTCCATAAAGGTCCCTCTGAATCATGTTCGGTTGTTCTGTGAGGTTAGGCACAGGCATTCTTTCATTATGTTAAGTTTACACTAGGCGAAATTCACAAAAATTGTCAAGAAATATTTATTGAATTTTCCCAGGAACCAGTTATAATAAGGTAACTAAGGTTCATGATACAGCGAGGAGAAAAAGGATGGAACCCAGACAACAAGGATATTTTAAAAATACATAGTGCAAATATTTACTTCCGGATCTATGGCACAGGAAGCCGTACGCTGTTTTTTCTGCACGGAAATGAGAGGACTGGACCTGCTTTAAGAAGCAGATTGAGTACTTTTTGCCCGGGATTTTAAGGTGGTGACTATGGACAGCAGGGGCCACGGACATTCCGGCATCAGTGAGAAACCCCTTACCATCAAACAGATCGCCCAGGACGCAGCTACGCTGATCCGGAAACTACAGCTGGAGCAAGTCACCCTTGTGGGATTCAGCGATGGGGGAACATTGTGCTGGAGATGATGCTGAATGGGGGACTCCCAGTGGAGAGTATCGTAGTGGCGGGGGCAAACCTGTTTCCCGCGGGAGTGAAATTCCGCTACCAGTTTCCAACCATCTTGCAGCACGCTTTTTATGAGTGTCTGGCCAAGTTCAATCGAAAACTCCAGCTCAAAGCGGATATCATAGGGCTCATGACCCATGAACCCAACATTCGGCCGGAGCAGCTTAGGAAGATAACGGTCCCCGCACTGGTGCTGGCGGGAGAAAAGGACATGATAAAAGAAAAACATACAAAGTTGATTGCCTCATCCATTCCCAATAGTACACTGGCCATTATTCCCGGAGCATCTCATTTTATATTTGGAAAATGGGCGGATAAGGTGAACCACGTAATGAAACGATTTCTGATTTCTTGAGGCTGCCATGGGCAGCCTTTTTATAATAGAAAATTCCATTTCCTATTAAGTAAAAACTCTCCGGGCGGGATTCTTTTTTCACATAATTATGCATAAAAAAAGTCCAAACATCTACATGTCTGAACTTTCTCTGCACAACCCTATAATCGGGTGACAGGATTTGAACCTGCGACCTCACGGCCCCCAGCCGTGCGCGCTACCAAGCTACGCCACACTCCGTCAACGAAATGTATTATAGCAAGGTTTTGGTAAAAAGGCAAGTAAATTTTTAAGTTTTTGTGAAAAAACAAAAAATCAGAGCAATCGGCGCCTTTTGATACAGATGCCGAGACGTTGTAAACATCCACACTCCGCATATCCAGCGCAATCTGACGGTATAGTTCATCGGTTGTCAGATTCAGCATTTTGCCGTTGGCGTGAAGATGGTGTACAATGGTCTCTCCAAGACTTTCGGAAGGTCATCCCGATAATTCATATATAAAGCCGCTTTTTGTTCTGAACAGCCAAACAGATGACCGAAGTCTTTATCGGTCATTTGCAAGGCATTTCTTATATCATATAAAATCATGTTTTGCAATCTCCTTGTAAATATATTTGGAAATAATTACCTACATATAAGAAAACGTTTGAGAGACTGTTTTGTGACGCGAAAAAAAGGAAAACTTTTTTGTATTTTTTAAAAATGAAACTTTTTTTACGATAAGACCGTCTAATGGATGTAAGATGTGATGGTAGACCGGTCGAATACACGAAAGGAGGTGTTTCAGTGAAACATCTGGTAATGAAAGCCCAGCAAAAGATGGGGAAGCCTTTGTCAAGCTCATGGAAATGAATAAACAGAGCATGTATAAGGTGGCAAAATCGTATCTGCGTTACGAGGAGGATGTGGCCGATGCGATGCAGGAAACCATTCTTATCTGTTATGAAAAACTGGGTGATTTAAAGGAACCCAAGTATTTTAAAACCTGGATGATCCGCATTCTGATAAATAAATGTAAGGATATATTTTAAAGAAAAATCAGAACTGTGTCTGATGGAGGAGTTTCGGAGGTGGAGGATCAGCATGTTCCGGAGAAAATCTGGAGTTTGAGGGCTTTTGCAGGCTCTGGACGAGAAGTACCGCACGATTCTAATCCTCTATTATGTGGAAGGGTTTAACACCAGGGAAATCGGTGCACTTTTTGGAAATCAGTGAGCACACAGTCAAAACAAGGCTGGTCCGTGCCAGGCAAAATTTTGCGCGGGAATATCAAAAGAGATGGCGTATGTAGGAGGTAAACCGAATGAAAAGAAAATATACAGAGAAAGAAATAAAAAGGGTTTTGAAACACAGAGCTTGAGATTCCCCGGGAGGTGGAGGAGAAGATCAGGGACAGCTACCGGGAACTTCATATGACGGAAAAGGTCAGACCCATGAAGAGGTCTTACCGGAAACTTGTGCTGGTGGCAGCAGCGGTGACCATGCTGGCAGCGACTTCCGTGGTGGCATTGGCAGCCAGTGGATTTTTCTCAAAGGAGGTACAGGAGGAGGACAAGAGTGTATCCTATAAGTTTGAGACAAATTATGAGATGACGCCCCATCAGGTAGATGTGAAAGCTAATTACATTCCTGAGGGATATACGGAATTTGAGGAGGAAAATACGACAGGGACGGACAGCACAAGAATGGCATCAGTATCTGCGGCGTAAACGCGGCATGGCTGGATGCGCAGGAGGGAATGCTGGATGCGGGAAAATCTGATGAGTCTTGAGAAAACCACCCTGGACGGCATGGAGGCCCACCTTTTGAGCTTAGAGTATGATAAGGATAGGATTCAAAATACATTTGACAAAAGGATTTATCTGTTCAATCCTCAGGAGGGATATATGGTAGTTGTCTACGGGGGAAACGATCTTCCTATGGATGAACTGAAGAAGGTGGCAGACAATCTGGAGGTTACGGTTGACAAGGATGAGCCGGTGGACTACGTGCCGGCAGACAAAAAGCAAGCTCAGGAGTCCGAGGATGTGCTAGACTTACAGCAGGAATATATTGAGAGATACCAGGCTGGTGTGAGCAGTGATAAAGTGCTTTCTCTTGGAGATACTTTTACTTACGGTATTTCAGATGAGGTAGAGATCACTTATACAGATGCAAAGCTTGTGGACAGCACGGCGCAGATTGAGGGCTATGAAGAAAAGAACTTCTTTGATTACCAGGAGATTTCGCCCTGGATGAACGAAGACGGCACCATTAAGCCCTATGAGCGGATGACTTATACTAAGGATGAGAACGGAATGCGCATCGAAGATTCTGGCGTAAAAGAGACGGTGGGGCAGAAGTTCCTGGTAGTGAAGGGTACCATGAAGAACAATGGAAATAAGGCTCAGGAAGGATGGGCTTGGGGAGATACGGATACTCTGATTCCTAAGACGGACGGAGGATTTGCTTATAGTGACAAAGAGACAGAACCCTATGTGATGGATGGACACTTCTTTGGTGAGGGTCCCCAGTATTTTGACAAATCCCAGTACAGAGAGGAACCCATCGAGACCAGAAATCATTTCTTCTTCTATGAACTACAGCCGGGCGAGGAGCTTTCCTATACCTTAGTATGGCTGGTGGATGAGGATATGACGGACAATATGTTCCTTCAGATGAATCTAAGCGGAATAGATGGGAATGAGTTTTATATTGATGTGAGACAGTAGGGGGAACAAAAGTTGTGCTTGACATATCCTGCTGAAAATGTTATTTTATCTTTAGTTGATAATAGCAAATGCAATGAAGAGGAATAGTACAGCTTACGCCGAATACAGAAAGCTGCCGGTTGATGCGAGGCAGTGGAGGATAGAGCTGAACTCACCTTGGAGCGGCTGCCCCAAATTTTCCCTTTGAGAAGAGAGTAGGCGCAGACGGAACCCCAACCGTTATCTGGGTAGGATATAAGATTCAGAGGAATCCGTATCTGAAAAGTGTATGAAGAAATTCATAAATTAGAGTGGTACCGCGTGAGGTAGATATTAAACCTTTCGTCTCTAGAGAGCAGCAACACTGCTTTCGGAGACGAAAGGTGTTTTTGGTTTAACAGGTTTTTGTGTAAAACAAAAGACCCCATGGCGGAATTAGACAAGTGCATAAGGAGAAATGGACGCAAAAGGTAATTGCAGCAGATTATCAACATATATTCCTATATCAGTGAAAAATGGCATCCGCCGGGAAGGCGCTGAGGCGTACTTAGAAAAAGTGTAACTGTGAAGGTGCTGAACAGTTACGAAAAAGGATTGGAAAAGGAGAATGGATATGAGAAATGTAGAAAAGTACACCACACAGTATTTTATGCCGCCGGTTCCATCAATGAAGTGGGCAGAGAAAGACCATGTGGAAAAGGCGCCTATCTGGTGCAGTGTAGACTTAAGGGACGGCAACCAGGCATTGATTGTTCCGATGACGCTGGATCAAAAATTGATTTCTTCAAACTGCTGGTTAGGATCGGATTTAAAGAAATTGAAATTGGTTTCCCTGCAGCTTCTGAGACAGAATATCAGTTTTAAGAGCATTGATAGAGCAGAATATGATTCCTGATGATGTTACAATTCAGGTTCTGACCCAGGCAAGACCACATATTATTAAGAAGACCTTCGAAGCCCTTTGAGGGCGCCAAAAGGCAGTGGTGCATGTCTACAATTCCACTTCCTTAGCGCAGAGAGAGCAGGTGTTCCACAAGTCTAAAGAAGAGATCCTGCAGATTGCAGTAGATGGAGCAAAAACTCTTGAAGGAACTGGCTGCCCAGACAGAGGGGAATTTCTCCTTTGAGTATAGCCCGGAAAGCTTTACCGGCACAGAGGTGGAGTACTCACTGGAGGTCTGCAATGCTGTTTTAGATGTGTGGCAGCCAACTGCGGATAATAAGGTGATCATTAACCTGCCAAGCACAGTGCAGACTTCCATGCCCCATGTTTACGCCAGTCAGATTGAGTATATGTGTGATAACATGAAATATCGCGAGAATGTGATTGTTTCTCTGCATCCTCACAATGACAGGGGTTCTGGTGTTTCAGATGCTGAGATGGGTATCCTGGCCGGTGCTGACAGGATTGAGGGGACCCTGTTTGGAAATGGAGAGCGCACAGGAAACGTGGACATTGTAACTCTGGCTATGAACATGTACTCCCAGGGCGTTGATCCCGAGCTGGATTTCACAGATATGCCCTCTATTTGTGAGGCATATGAGAAGTATACAGGTATGACCATTGATATGCGCAGCCCGTACAGCGGAGCTCTGGTATTTGCAGCCTTCTCCGGTTCCCACCAGGATGCCATTGCAAAGGGCATGAAGTACAGAGAAGAGAATGAGTGCGATAAGTGGACAGTGCCCTATCTGCCCATCGATCCCACAGATGTGGGGAGGCGCTACGAGGCGGATGTCATCCGCATCAACAGCCAGTCTGGAAAGGGTGGTGTCGGCTATATTCTGGAGACGAAATACGGCCTGAATCTGCCGGCGAAGATGCGCGAGGCTATGGGATATGCAGCTAAGGATGTCTCCGACCATCTGCACAAGGAGCTTCAGCCGGAGGAGATCTTCCAGCTGTTCAAGGAGAAATTCGAGGATGTCACTCATCCTTACAATATTACAGAGGTACACTTCAAGCAACACAATGGTATTATCGCGGAAGTTACTGTAGACTATAAAGGGAATCCAAGGTTGCTATTGCAGCAGGCAACGGACGTCTCAATGCGGTGAGCAATGCACTGAAGAAACAGTTCCGTCTGGAGTACGACCTGGTGACATATCAGGAGCATGCGCTTGAACAGAGTTCAAGCTCCAGAGCTATCGCCTATGTGGGAATCCGTGACAAGGAAGGAAATTTGTTCTGGGGGAGCAGGCCTGGATCAGGATATTATCCGGGCATCCATCAATGCTCTTTTGACGGCCATTAATAATAAAGAGACAGCCAGTGAATAATATAAAGTTAAAAAATAACTCTCCGGGTGGGGGAGTTATTTTTAACTTGACAAACAGAACGTATGTTTGTATAATGAAAATATAAACAGAACAAATGTTCTTGGGCGGAGAGGTGAGACAAATGAAAAGGGAAATTATATTTGAGAACGAGAATGCAAGGCTGTTGTTCGAACCAATCAGAGACCATTTTCCAAAGTTGGATTTTAACGATGAAGAGGAGCTGACAGAGGAAGCCGCATTGCGAATGTATCGCAGTGTAACACGGTCTAAAAAGGAGCTTGTCGAAACAGGGTATTTTGAGTCATACAAAGTGGTTGACATAAATGTTTCAAAAGTATTACGTACTGTCAAAATGCCATAAAATATGAGGGAATAAAAGCGAAAATTGTGTAAATGTCGTAAAATGTTGAAAAAAAGGTTATAAATAATGCCAAAGGCAGAAAAAAAAACGACTTGTATAATAAGCATAAAAATAAGGCCAAAATACAGGGAGAAAATATAAAATAAGACAAATAAGTAAAAAGTAAAAAAAATACGGATTGTTAAATGTTACAAAAATGTGAAATACTCCTTGACACCAATTCAGGGATTCAATATAATGCAGATAGATGGTGGACAATGAAAACAGGTGTCCGCCACAGACAGATTAGAGGTCTGAGAAAGAGAAAAGGAGGGTATTGCATGCAACTGATACTAGCTATTTTTAGCAAAGTGAACAGCTTCGCAAAAGCGATAAAGAAACGCAGCTATCGCAATTACGCAGTGATCGTATCAGGAGTGGCTGTTGTTGCCGTGGTTTCATTGTGTGCTTCCGGATTCGCCGGCAGCGGCAAGAACAAAGTTTATGCAGTACAATCTTCCGGGGACAGGCATAAAGCCTATGACACAAGTGAGGATGAGCCTCCGGCCAGCGAACTGCAGGCTGGGCTCATGCGAATTGTGAACAGTGTCAGCAGTATGGAGGAATATTCGATCGCCGCATCTTCCGTGGATATTGAAAATGTTCACGAGGAGATTCTGGTGGGGACTCCCAAGGTTCGGAAAAACGCGCTTAATAAGATGAACCTTGGAAAGGGAGCCAGGAAATCAGTCAGATCGGATATTATGCCCAACAGACTGTGAGAGAGAATCAAATGGCATCGGAAGATTATTACTCTCTGCTTCAAATTGTGGAGGCAGAGGCTACAGGCGGGGATCTAAAGAGTAAGATTTTGATAGCAAATGTAGTGCTGAACCGGGTGAAAGACAGCCATTTTCCGGATAAGATTTATGATGTGGTATGGGAGCGGGAAGGAAGCTCCGTTCAGTTTTCACCAACAGCTGACGGACGTATCTATTCCGTGGAAATTACGGAAGATACCTACGAGGCAGTTGACAGGGCGCTGAAAGGTGAGGATTATTCAGGCGGAGCGCTGTTCTTTATGGCAAGGTGCGATTCAGAGGAGCACAACAAAGAGTGGTTTGATGAAACCCTGGAGTTGATGTTTGAGTACGGCGGACATGAGTTCTATAAATATTCAGAATGAAAACAGCAGAAAAGGACTTTTTTTCCGTGAACGAGGGAAGAGGTCCTTTTAATCTTTCTTGAACTGCCATGAAAGGTATGCTATAATTCCATATTAATGAAATAATAAAATTATTAAGGGAAAAGGATGAAGCATATGGATCTGTTATACAAAAGTACAAGAAGTGACAATGCTGGCGTAACTGCGTCTCAGGCTATTCTTAAAGGACTTGCGGATGACGGCGGTCTTTTTGTACCGGAAGCAATTCCGGCGCTGGATGTAGACATGGACGCACTGGCAAAGATGAGTTACCAGGAAACAGCCTTTACGGTGATGAAGCAGTTTTTGACAGATTTTACGGAAGATGAGCTGAAAGCCTGCATTGCCAAAGCTTACGATGACAAGTTTGACACAGAGGAGATCGCTCCGCTGAGAGAGGCGGATGGAGTTTACTATCTGGAACTGTTTCATGGCGCCACGATTGCTTTTAAAGATATGGCATTGTCCATACTGCCGCATCTTTTGATCACATCAGCGAAAAAGAACAAGGTAGAGAATGAGATCGTCATACTGACCGCAACCTCCGGGGACACAGGAAAGGCGGCTCTGGCTGGGTTTGCGGATGTACCGGGAACCAGGATTGTGGTATTTTACCCTAAAAACGGTGTGAGCCCCATCCAAGAAAAACAGATGGTTACTCAAAGGGCGTGAATACCTTTGTGGTGGGAATAAAGGGTAATTTCGATGACGCTCAGACTGGGGTGAAAAATATCTTCGGTGACAAAGAACTGGCAGCGGAGATGAATCAGGCCGGATACCAGTTCTCATCTGCAAACTCTATCAACATCGGCCGTCTTGTACCACAGGTTGTTTACTATGTGTATGCCTATGCAAGGCTGTACGCTGCGGGGAAAACTTAAAGCTGGTGAGAAGCTGAACGTGGTGGTTCCAACAGGCAACTTCGGTAATATTTTAGCTGCGTATTACGCTAAAAATATGGGCCTTCCATCGGTAAGCTGATCTGTGCGTCTAATGACAATAAAGTACTGTTTGACTTCTTTACCACAGGAACCTATGACAGAAAGAGAGATTTCATCCTTACGACATCTCCTTCCATGGATATCCTGATCTCCAGCAATCTGGAAAGACTGATCTACAAAACTGCTGGGGCAGATGCCTCCACAGACGCCAGGCTGATGAGCAGTCTGAGCAGTGAGGGCAAGTATACGATTACACCGCAGATGCGTGCGCAGCTTGAGGATTTCTATGGAAATTATGCCACAGAGAAGGAGACGGCGGAGGAGATCAGAGAGGTCTATGGCAAGACAGGCTATGTGCTGGATACGCATACGGCGGTTGCCTCCAAAGTGTATAAAAAATATGTGGCCCAGACAGATGACCGCACAATAGCTATGATTGCGTCAACTGCCAGCCCATACAAGTTTACGAGAAGTGTCATGAATGCGATAGACGAAAAGTTCGATTCCATGTCGGACTTTGAACTGGTAGACAAACTGGAGGAGATCTCTAAGGTTTCGGTACCAAAGGCAATCGAGGAAATACGCACTGCACCTGTTCTCCACGACACAGTGGTTGAGGTGGAAGAGATGAAAGACACCGTGAAAAAGTTCTTGGGACTGAAATAGGAAGGATAAGAGGAAGCAAACATGGACAATATGTTTATACTGATGGACATGCTGGTGGTAGGATGCGGTGTTTACGTGCTCTATGCATTTTATCTGATGAAGGCAAAAGGAGAGGTGAAAGAAAGTCTTCTGCTCTCCAATGGTGCAAAGATGGCAAAGTGTAAGGATAAGAACGCATACATGGCTTATATAAGCCCAAGACTGCTAATTTTCGGTCTTGCTACTATAATTTGTGGAGGACTGGGTGTGGAACGATTACACCAATGTTTTTGGTTTGGGCTACCTGGTAGTCATGGTGATTTTTCTGGCTATGGTGGTTTGGTTTGCCATGGCTATCAAGAAGTCTTTAAAAATGTATTGGTAAATCTTAAATGACTATGAAATCTTTGTCAAATACTTGACAAAGTTGATAGGAAATGAGATAATAAAACCAAATTTTGATTAAAAGGAGGACATATAATGTCAACAAAAGCATATTACCCAATTAGCGAAATTGGTGCTGGAAAACCAGGCTTTGCAAAAAAACACGTTCAATTATTGAAGCTGCTTTTTATGGCAACAATGTAATTAAAGTAAATACCTTAAAAGAAGCCTATGAGTTAGCAAAAAACTCTCCGGGTACTGTTGTAACAGATATGCCAGTATACAGAGGAGAAGAATTCGGACTGGAAGCAGATGCCAAAGTTCTCCTTTTTAACGACGGAGCAATTACAGGACGTTATGCAGCTGCCCGCCGTATCGCTGGCGAGCCAGGCGTGAACTGTGCTGATCTTGATAAAGTGGCTATGGATGCGATCTACGAGTCACGCTGGAAAACAATGTACCATGCAGAGGTTTATGTAGGTCTGGACCCTGAATTTATGGTAAAAGCACATCTTCTGCTTCCTGAGGGGAGAAGAAAACATCATGTATTCCTGGATGCTGAACTTCCAGTACATGTCAGATGAGTATGTAAAGATGTACAAGAATTCCAAGCCGGTAGGAGATGGAAAAGAGCCGGATATTTATATCTTCTCTGATCCTCAGTGGTCACCGGTTGCACATCCTGGTGTTAACTTTGATTGCTTAAGTGATCCCCAGACACTGTGCTACTTCAACACAGATCAGAACTGTGCCTGCATCCTTGGTATGAGATACTTTGGAGAGCATAAGAAAGGTACACTGACTATGGCATGGGCTGTTGCAAACCGCAATGGATATGCTTCCTGCCACGGTGGACAGAAAGAGTACACACTGGCAGACGGAAGAAAATACGTTGCATCTGTATTTGGACTTTCCGGATCAGGCAAGTCTACCATTACACATGCAAAACACGGCGGAAAATACGGCGTAACCGTACTTCACGACGATGCATTTATCATCAATACAGACACCTGCGCATCCGTTGCTCTGGAGCCCACTTACTTTGATAAGACCCAGGATTACCCAACAGGCTGCGAGGACAATAAATATCTGCTGACAGTAATGAACAACTCCGTAACTCTGGATGAGAACGGACAGCTTCAGTTGGTTACAGAGGATATCAGAAACGGAAACGGACGTGCCATCAAGTCTAAACTGTGGTCTCGAACCGTGTGGACAAGGTTGAATCACCGGTTAACTCTATCTTCTGGATCATGAAAGACCAGACCATTCCGCCAGTTGTAAAACTGAAAGGTTCTGCTCTGGCATCTGTAATGGGCGCAACACTGGCTACAAAGAGATCTTCTGCAGAGAGACTTGCACCGGGCGTAGATCCTAACAAGCTGGTAGTAGTTCCCTACGCAAATCCGTTCAGAACTTATCCTCTGGCTAACGATTATGAGAAATTCAAAAGTTAGTTGAGGAGAAGGATGTTGACTGCTACATCATCAACACCGGAGATTTCATGGGCAAGAAAGTACAGCCAAAGGATACTCTGGGAATCCTTGAGAAGATCGTAGAGGGTACTGCTGAATTCAAACAGTGGGGACCATTCTCAGACATCGAGATCATGGATTGGGAAGGATTTGTACCTGATTTGAATGATCCGGAATATCTGGGTCAGCTGAAAGCTCGTATGCAGGATCGTGTTAACGAGGTAGAGCAGTTTGCAGTTGCAAAGGACGGCTATGATAAGCTGCCGGATGAGGCACTGGAGGCACTGAAGAAAGTAGTAAGCGAATTAGCATAATTCTATCACCGGGTGTTTTTCACCCGGTGATTTTTTCCGTTTTTCCAATTGAAAAAATGGTTTTGTATAATAGTTATTGAAAATTTGCAGATACTAGAGTATAATCTTTATAGAGATAGGAATCCTGAGATGTGCGATAATCCTATTATTTTGAACCTACATTTACGTTTATGGGATTCTTATATCGCCATTCATGATGTCAGGCCGCCGTTTGCAGCGGAAGGCAGAAGGAATGGCTGCGGTTGCCCCACCTAGCTCTGCTAGGACTCAAAATACGGGAAACGGCATTTTGGGAGTCACAAAGGATAAGGAGAGTATTCCTCAGGGATACTCTCTTATGCTTACATATGGGACAATGATTGTAACAGAGACAGGCTGAACGCCTAAATATTAAAGTGCAGGCAGGTAGAAGGAGAGGTACATGGGAGTCAGAAAAAAGCAGATTTGGAAAGACCGCAGATGGAAAACAGGTTTCCATCTATACAATGGTGAACAGCAGGGGGTATGGGCGTAGAGGTAACAGATTACGGAGCTACACTGGTAGCGGTTACGGTGCCGGATAAAAACGGACGTATAGAGGATGTCGTATTGGGCTATGACGATGTCACAGACTATGAGGCGAATGATGGATACTTTAGAGCCACAATTGGTAGAAATGGCAATCGTATTGGCGGCGCTGTTGTGGAGATTGCAGGGCAGAGATATACAATGGATCAGAATGAAAATTCCAATAATCTGCACAGCGGATTTCACGGATTTGACAAAGTGATCTGGGAAACCGAGTTGTCTGAGGAGGGACTCTCTGTGAAGTTTACCCATCTCAGTCCCCATATGGATCAGGGACTGCCAGGAAACTTCAGGTCTCTGTGGAGTATACCCTCACTGAAGAAAATGAGTTGAAGATCCATTACCATGGGAATACGGATATGGATACAATCGCAAATTTGACCAATCACAGTTATTTTAATCTGTCTGGACATGGGGAAAAGAACATCCTGGAACATTTGGTTTGGATTGATGCAGACGCGTTTACACCTATGGATGAAGAAAGCATACCCACAGGTGAGATCCGGCCGGTGCAGCAGACACCCATGGATTTTACTGCACCTAAAAAGATAGGACAAGACATTGAAGACACCTACGAACAGCTGGCGCTCGGCAAGGGATATGACCACAATTATGTGCTGAACGGCCAAAATGGGCAGATAAGGAAATGTGCCCAAGTGACAGATGGAGCTTCGGGCAGAGTGATGGAGGTGTATACCGACTGTGTCGGCGTACAGTTTTACACCGGAAACTTTATTACACCCAGGGACGGCAAGGACGGAGTCCGCTATGATAAGCGCAGCGGTTTCTGCCTGGAGACACAGTACTATCCGGATGCCAACCACCATGAAAATTTTCCGCCCTCTATTTTAAAGGCAGGGGAGGAATATGATACCACGACGATTTATAAGTTTAAATAAGATGTAGCACACTATGTGAAGTTACTGAGCATAGTGTGGAAATAAGACATTTGAATAGAAAGACAGGTCAGCCGGATAGCTTTTCCGGCTGATTTTTTTATATCATAGGAAAGTCCTTCGGAATTCCCTATGATATAAAAAGCCCTCCGGGCGGGATTCTTTTTCACAATTACACAGATTTTTGCATGAACTGGAGTCTCAGCGATATACTTTAGATAGATAAGTTTGCGGATTGGAGTCAAAGGTGAATCGGAAATTTCAAGTACAATTTATGGCGGCCGGAATGCTTTTGCTTATTTTACTGGTTGCCGTTATCTTCTACAAGGGTATGAAAAGATCAGACCAGCAAACCATGCAGACAGAAGGGGCACAGACAGAGGACTCGGCAGGGGATACTGAGGCCAGCAAGGCGGAGGAAATCCCTGAGACACAGAAAGCGGACAGACAAGACGAAGCGCTTCATGTTGTTGTGCCAGGAAGCAATCCTGAGATACGGGTGCAGATCTGTTCTGGCGGCTATGAAAGCGGATTTCACAGCAAGATCACTCTGACCTGTACCAGTAGTTACACAGTGTCCTACGGAGATACCAGGGAGGAGCATACGGCGCAGGAACCTGTCTGGCTGACCCCTGAGGACCCGTGGCTATCGGAGGGAGGTGACGCTGACTCCTGCGGATGAGAAGGGCAGTTTGTGATTCAGGATCTGGTCAGAGACCAGGCCAATCCAACCTACTCCGGGTATTTCCGTATCAGGAACACAGAGCAGGGACTCCTGGTGATCAATTGCCTGCCTATGGAAACCTATCTGTGTAGCGTTGTGCCCAGTGAAATGCCCTCTTCCTATCCCCTGGAAGCCCTGAAAGCCCAGGCGGTGTGGCGAGAACCTATGCGTTAAAGCAGATTCAGGCCGCGAAGGAGGAGGGGCGGGAGATGGATGTGGATGACAGTGTTTCCTTTCAGGTATACAACAATATTGGAAGGAATGAAAAAGACGGATGAGGCGGTGGCGGAGACTGCCGGAAGGTGATGATGCAGGGGGATGAGCTTGTGGACGCTCTGTATTATTCCACATCCTGTGGGATTGATCTGACTCAGGATCTGTCCGAGGAGGCTGTATTCTGTGCTTTTATGACAGGAGGACAGAAGGCTTATGAGAAAGAGGAACCCTGGTACCGGTGGGTACCTATTATTCTGCAGAAGAGTTGACCAGGCTGGCACAGAACAACTTTGGAGAGGAAGTGGGGGAATGTGCAGGGACTTACCGTTTTACAAAAGGAGTGAAAATGGAGCGATAGCACAGCTGCAGATAGAGGGAGAGAAGGGCAGCACAGTGCTGGAGGAGAATACAGCATCCGGAAATTTTTTGCAGACTGTAAATGCCCAGGTGACGCTTCAGGATGGAAGTGCCGCCCCGCATCTGGGGATGCTGCCCAGCGCGTTTTTTTTTTATCTGACTCCTGAGTATGAGGGGAGGCTCTGAAGGGATACACGCTGACAGGAGGAGGGTATGGACACGGTAACGGAATGAGCCAGAACGGGGCAAAGCATATGGCGGAGGATGGTAAGAGCTGTGAGGACATCTTAAACTACTACTATGGAAATGTAAAGTTACGGTTCACTTCGTGACCAGTCACATGCATAAATCCATAATAAATCGTCTTCGGCGATGGGATTTATGCACTCCTGAATCACTTTCTTACGCACTGTGCAGTAAATGCACAGAACAGTACGAACAGTAACAATGTGACCATCAACGGATAGGAAGGAGGCTGACTCTTGCAGGCTGGTGTGAAACATGATATTATGAAGGCACGCAACTGTGAAGGCAAGGAAACGTTGCGAATGCACAAGAAATGAAGATACGAGGAATGTTATGGGGAACCTGATTGGTGTGATCCTGTGGGTCAGACAGTTTTTTAAAGAAAATGAAAAGAGACAGGGTGGATGCTTACTCTGCCCAGTCAGCATTCTATGTAATCATGAGTTTTATACCATTCATTATGATGGTGCTCACCCTGCTCCAGTATACGCCTTTGACGCAGGAGGACCTCATGAGCCTTTTTTAGAAGCGTATTTCCAGAAGGGGTGATGGACATTATACGGGGCCTGGTGGAGTCTCTGTTCACAAAATCCACGGCTCTGGTATCCGGAACCGCCATTGCGGCTATATGGGCTTCCAGCAGAGCTGTTCTGGCCATTACCAATGGACTCAATTCCATTCACAATGTGGATGAGACAAGAAATTACATCCTGATGCGCCTGAGGTCTGCTCTCTATATAATCGCGATGATGATCTCGCTGATTTTGGCGATGGGACTTTTGGTTTTTGGAAACCAGTTGCACAGCTTTATTGTGGAGCATCTGAGCTTTTTAAAGCATGTTTCCGGTTTTCTGATCAGTGCCCGCACTGTAGTGACTCTTCTGTTGCTGACCATTCTGTTTACGGGAATGTATACCATGCTTCCAAATGAACATCCCAGATTTTTTTACCCAGATACCTGGAGCCGCCGCTGCGGCGGTATCCTGGTCTATTTTTCCTATGGATTTTCTATTTATCTGACATACGCCCACAATATGTCCGCCATCTACGGCAGCTTGACAACAGCTGTGATGGTGATGCTCTGGCTGTATTTTTGCATGTGGCTTTTTGTTTTGGGGGCTGAGATTAATTGTTACATGGAAAAACCTGAAACTTTCCACTTGACAGAAAAGCGGAATATGATAGAATAGTTACATTGAAACAGAAAAAGGCAGTGAAGGTGTCAGTAGAATACCGTCTTCTTTCAGAGAGAAAGTCATCGGCTGAAAGCTTTCTCAAGTTCAGGCGGATATTTAAAATTCCACCGGGCTTCATTTCTGAACCGAGAGTAGATTGTGCAAGTATGTGCAAACCCATACTCTCCCAGTAAGAGATGACGTCCCCATGCGCGTTAAGCATGCCGAGTGCCTGTCAGAGACAGGAATCAGGGTGGTACCGCGGAACTTTGAAGCTTCGCCCCTCAGTAGAAGAGGGGTGGAGTTTTTTTTTTGTATCATAGGAAAGTCCTTCGGAATTCCCTATGATATAAAAAGCCCTCCGGGCGGATCGCACTGGGGCGGAGTGGAAGATGGCTGCCGGGGCAGCCCCGCCGCAGGCGGAGAATCCTGCGCGCAGGATTCTTTTTTATTTTATAGAAAAATATACGTTTATCCTGCCGGCACTCACTGAGAACATTACAAAGAAGGAGAAGAAGAACCTCATGAAAGAAAAATTGCAAGCGATTAAAGAAGAGGCAATAAAACAGATTCAGAATTCAGATGCGCTGGATAAACTCAATGAAGTGCGCGTAGCCTTCCTGGGGAAAAAGGGTGAACTCACAGCAGTTCTGAAAGGTATGAAGGATGTGGCTGCCCAAGAGCGCCCTATGGTTGGTCAGATGGTAAATGAGACCCGCGCTGCCATTGAATCTATCCTGGAAGAGACAAAACAAAAGCTGGAAGCAAAAAGCCAGGGAAGAGCAGTTAAAGCGGGAGGTTATTGACGTAACCCTGCCGGCTAAAAAAATCAATGCGGGACACCGCCACCCCAACACCATTGCACTGGAAGAGGTAGAGAGAATCTTTATCGGAATGGGATATGAAGTCGTAGAGGGACCGGAAGTAGAGTATGACCTGTACAACTTCGAAAAACTGAACATTCCGGCAGATCATCCGGCAAAGGATGAGCAGGATACGTTCTATATAAATAAAGACATTGTGCTTCGTACCCAGACCTCACCGGTCCAGGCCAGAGTGATGGAACAGGGAAAACTCCCAATACGTATGATCGCTCCCGGACGGGTGTTCCGCTCCGATGAGGTGGATGCCACCCCTCCCCCTCCTTCCATCAGATTGAGGGACTGGTTATTGACAAGAATATTACATTTGCGGACTTGAAGGGACACTCGAGGAGTTTGCGAAAGAGCTATTCGGACCGGAGACAAAAACGAAGTTCCGCCCCCATCATTTCCCGTTCACAGAGCCCAGCGCCGAAGTGGATGTGACCTGCTTCAAGTGCGGCGGCAAGGGCTGCCGTTTCTGCAAAGGCTCCGGCTGGATCGAGATTCTGGGCTGCGGAATGGTGCATCCCCACGTTTTGGAGATGTGTGGTATTGACCCGGAAATGTATACAGGATTTGCTTTTGGAGTCGGCCTGGAGCGCATTGCGCTTCTGAAATATGAGATCGATGACATGCGTCTTTTATATGAGAATGATATCAGATTCCTCAGACAATTTTAGCAAACGGACTTGTCGTTACTGTTCACACGTTTACAGTAACGTCTTGTCCGCTGACGCGGACGTTACCATAAATGAAAGACAGCAAAAACAGAAAGGAAAATAGTTATGAATACATCATTATCTTGGATTAAGGCTTACGTTCCGGATCTGGACGTAACGTCTCAGGAGTATACAGATGCCATGACACTGTCCGGCACAAAAGTAGAGGATATGAAGAATTGGATGCAGATCTGGAGAAGATTGTAATTGGCCAGATTTTGTCTATTGAGCGCCATCCGGACGCGGACAAGCTGATTATCTGTCAGGTCAATGTGGGGGCAGAGACGGTGCAGATTGTAACCGGAGCTCCAAACGTGAAGGCAGGCGATAAAGTCCCCGTGGTTCTGGACGGTGGAAGAGTTGCGGGAGGACATGACGGCAAGAAAACTCCGGGCGGTATAAAGATAAAAATGGAAAGCTAAGAGGTGTTGAGTCCTTTGGCATGATGTGCTCCATCGAGGAGCTGGGATCAACGAAGGAGATGTACCCCGAGGCTCCGGAGTACGGCATTTATATCTTCCCCGGGGATGCGCCTGTGGGGAGAGCGCAATTAAAGCGCTGGGACTGGATGATGTGGTATTTGAGTATGAAATCACGTCAAACCGTGTGGACTGCTACAGTGTGATTGGGATTGCCAGGGAGGCGGCAGCTACTTTTCATAAAGAGTTCATTCCGCCTGTTGTTAAGGAGACCGGAAACAGCGAGGATGCCCATGACTATATTAAAGTGACTGTACAGGACAAGGATCTCTGTCCACGTTACACAGCCAGAGTAGTAAAGAACATTAAAATAGGACCATCCCCGAAATGGATGCAGAAGACTGGCTTCCAACGGAATCCGCCCGATCAACAACCTTGTTGATATCACAAACTATGTTATGGAAGAATACGGTCAGCCAATGCACGCATACGACTATGACACCATTGCAGGACAGGAGATCATTGTGAGAAGGGCCCAGAAGGGGGAGACATTTGTCACACTGGATGGGCAGGAGCGCACAATGGATGAATCTGTACTGATGATCTGTGACGGTGAAAAGGCTGTGGGAATTGCGGGAAGCATGGGCGTTGAAAAGTGCATGATCACGGATGATGTAAAGACTATGCTGGTTGATGCCGCCTGCGTTGACGGTACCAATATCCACCTCTCCAGCAAGAAGGTAGGACTTCGTACCGATGCATCCGGTAAATTCGAGAAGGGTCTGGATCCAAATAATGCAGAGGCAGCCATTGACCGTGCATGCCAGCTTGTGGAGGAGTTGGGGGCAGGTGAGGTCGTAGGTGGTATTGTGGACGTTTACAGTAAGGTGCAAGAGCCGGTGAGAATCGCCTTTGAGCCGGATAAGATAAACGCCCTTCTGGGAACTAATATTGCGGGAGAGAAGATGCTGGAGTACTTTGGAAGAATCGGACTGGAGTACGATGAGGCGGCCAATGAGGTGATTGCCCCCACTTTCCGTCACGATCTGTTCCGCATGGCTGATCTGGCGGAGGAAGTGGCCAGATTCCACGGATACGACAATATCCCCACCACCCTTCCCAAGGGGGAGGCCACCACAGGAAAGCTGCCTTTTAAACTGCGCATTGAAGAGGTGGCCAGAGACATTGCAGAGTTCTGTGGTTTCTCACAGGGTATGACGTATTCCTTTGAGAGTCCAAAGGTATTTGACAAGCTTTTGATTGAGAAGGACTCTCCGCTCAGGAATGCCATTCAGATATCCAATCCTCTGGGGAAGATTTCAGCATCATGCGCACGATTTCCCTGAATGGGATGCTCACCTCCTGGCTTTTAACTATAATCACAGAAACAAGAATGTGCGCCTCTATGAGTTGGGAAACATTTACCTTCCCGGTGAGCTGCCGGTGGCAGAACTGCCGGATGAGCGTATGCAGTTTACTTTGGGTATGTACGGGGAAGGAGATTTTTTGTGATGAAAGGCGTGGTTGAGGAGTTCTTTGAAAAGGCGGGACTCCACAAAAAGACGGCTTATGATCCAAAGGCGGGCAAGCCATTCCTGCATCCGGGCCGACAGGCCGACATCGTCTACGATGGGGAGGTACTGGGTTATCTGGGTGAACTTCATCCGGAAGTGGCGGATAACTACGGTATTGGCGAAAAAAGCCTATGTTGCGGTTTTAGACATGCCGAAAGTGGTTCAGGCAGCTTCCTTTGACCGTAAGTTTGAGGGATTGCCAGATTCCCGGCAGTTACCAGGGACCTGAGCATGGTTGTGCCCAGAGAGATTCTGGCCGGGCAGATCGAGGCCATGATTGTTCAAAGGGGCGGAAAAACGCTGGAGAGCTGCAGTCTGTTTGATATTTATGAGGAGAGCAGATCAAGGAAGGATTTAAGTCTATGGCTTACTCGGTTGTGTTCAGGGCTAAGGATAAGACGCTGGAGGAGGCTGAGATTACCGCCTCCATGAAGAAGATCTTGAATGGCCTGGAGTCCATGGGAATCGAGCTGAGACAGTAATGGTTATCTATGTAATGAGACATGGGGAGACGGACTGGAATGTCAGGAAACGCCTTCAGGGAAGGTCTGATACGCAGTTGAATGAAAATGGGAGAAAGCTTGCCCGCATAACCGGGGCGGCTTTGAGAGAGGTCCCATTTGACATGGCCTTCACCAGTCCTCTGATGCGGGCTAAAGAGACCGCCAGACTGGCTCTCGGCGGAAGAGAAGTTCCCATTGTGGAGGATGAGCGCCTGATTGAGATCAGCTTTGGGGGAATACGAAGGGCTGTGCAGCGGACGTGAGAATTATGAGATACCGGATAAGAACTTCTCGCAATTTTTTCACTTCCCCGGACCTCTACCAGGTGCCGAAGGGGAGAAAGCTTTGAGATGCTTCATCAGAGGACAGCCGCATTTCTTGAGGACATTACCCACAGGCCACAGCTGGAAGATAAAACCGTGCTGGTGACTACCCACGGGGCGGCCCTGAGAGCCCTCTTAAATGCGCTGAGAACCTTTGAAATGAAGGATTTTTGGAATGGCGGCGTATCAAAAAACTGCAGTGTTGCAATCCTGGAAAGTCATCAGGGGAGGTCACCCTGATTGAGGAGAACAGGGTGTACTATTAGGATTCACCGCAGGGGCGCCATCACCAGCTTTGCTGCCTCATCCTTGAACAGATTGATACTGGGCGGGGCGGTGGTAAAGCGGAAGAAAAGATAAACGGTGAGGAGCAGGAGACAGATGCACAGAAGATTGGTGCGGTGGTCTCCTGCTTTTTTTGTTATGGTGAGGTACCAGGTCAGGCAGTAGCACAGAGCCGTGGCAAAGAAGAACGTAAAGATATCCAGCCACAGATAGTTGGTTCCGAGAATACCGGTATAGGTGCAAAAAAATACAATAATAAACAGCATCCCGGCGTAACAGCCTGTGGTGCGTGCAGTGATAAAGGCAGGAAAACGTTTTCCAATGTAACAGTATTCAAAGATAGAGAAAAAGACGACAGGAAAAAAGAGCAATTTTAAATGCTCCCAGGTGGATTCATTCACTGGGGCAATAATGCTTACCAGGTAATTATAGCCTGTCCATTCGTAGAGAAAATGGAGCAGTACGCCGGCGATCAGGGTCAGGATGCCGAATGTGATCTCTGCATAGTAAAACTGTTTTTGTAATTGTCTCATGGAAGTCCCTCCTGAGTGTTTGATCTGAGTACTACCTACAGTATATGCATATGGGAAGCAAAAATCCCTGGAATGTTGAAAGTACGGTTCAAGGGTGATATACTATAGAAATTGATGGAGCAAAAAATTGTATCTGCTTGTAACTATTCAACAGGTCTGTGCATTTATATCTGCTTAAATATTCGAGAATGTGAGGAGAATACCATAGATGAAGACGAGTGATTTTAATTTTGATCTTCCACAGGAACTGATTGCCCAGGACCCGTTGGAGGACAGATCCGGCTCCAGACTGCTTGTGCTGGACAGAGAGACAGGAGAGATACAGCACCGGATTTTCAAAGATATCATTGAATATTTCAATCCGGGTGACTGCCTGGTCATCAATGATACAAAGGTCATTCCTGCCAGGCTTTTCGGGAGCAAGGTGGGGACAGATGCCAGGATAGAGGTACTTCTACTAAAGAGAAAGGAGAACAATACCTGGGAGACTCTGGTAAAGCCCGGGAAAAAGCCAGACCAGGAACCGTCATCTCCTTTGGGGAAGGACTTCTGACCGGGGAGGTCATAGATGTGGTGGAGGAGGGAAACCGTCTGATCCGTTTTTCCTTTGAGGGTGTGTTCGAAGAGATATTAGATCAGCTGGGACAGATGCCCCTGCCGCCTTATATTACTCATCAGTTGAAAGATAAGAACCGTTATCAGACCGTGTACGCAAAGCATGACGGGTCAGCGGCAGCGCCCACAGCCGGCTTACATTTCACTCCGGTATTGTTGGATCAGTTGAAGGATAAAGGAATCAGGATCGCGCATGTAACCTTGCATGTGGGGCTTGGCACCTTCCGTCCGGTGAAGGTGGAGGATGTGGCAGAACATCATATGCATTCGGAGTTTTATGTCGTGGAGGAGGACCAGGCAAAGCTGATCAACGACACAAAGGCAGCCGGAAGAAAGGTGATCTGTGTGGGAACCACCAGCTGCCGTACCGTGGAATCCGCGGCTGACGAAAACGGAGTTCTGAGGGCGGGAAGCGGCTGGACGGATATCTTTATCTATCCTGGCTACCAGTTTAAAATCCTGGATCAGCTGATCACCAACTTTCATCTGCCAGAATCCACACTCCTGATGCTGGTTTCGGCTCTGGCTGGGAAAGAGAAGATTATGAAGGCTTATGAGACAGCGGTGGAGGAGCGGTATCGGTTTTTTCGTTTGGGGATGCTATGCTGATTGTATAAAACCCGATAGTATGTTATTCAAGCGGGAGGAAATTAGTAATTATAGACAATAATGCAATGTGTTTATTGTTGAAAACTACTAATTTATTCTATGGAAAAAGGCTGCTGACAACAAGATATGAGATTGAAATTTTTCAAAAGTCTGTTTACGAAATCAGTCTTAAAAGAATCAATTTAGAAAACGGTAGCGGCATCGTGTTGGATGCCGTTGCCGTTTTTTTCTCAATCTACTGGGGTGCCAAAGAAATCAGTAAAGTTTTTAAATGGATTGTTGATGATATCAAGCAGGAATTGCTGAAGCGGATAAAATTCTTAAAGATTTGGACTTAGATGAAGACTCGGAAATTCTAGCATTTTTGCAGCTTGTAAGTGAAGAAAAGGCGACTATCTTGAATTTGACAGATGAAATACTTGCTTGGATTAAGGCGGAGAATTTGGCAGATAAGTTGTACATTAATTTTTAGCAAGAGGAGGACAGACAGCTATGGATGAAATATTTATTTACGACTGTAATTTGAACATAGAAGGTTTCATCCATATGCTGGATGATCCAACTGAATGTTATAAGTTTTATTGGCTTGATTCAATAATGCAATTATTGTCAGAACAGGAAGAGAACATCGCTTTCGATAGGATTATTTCCGGAATGATATCGGATGCGTGGTATTCTGTTACGGAATATCATCTCAGAATGGGTACCAAAGATAATGAAGGAAACAGTGTTAATAGCATTGAGAGGGCAGTGAATAAATTGGATGCACTTAACTGCCTTGAACATACTGCTGATAGATGGCAGATATTACGTGTGATTGAAGAAAATGAAAAGCTTCTACATGATGAAAAGTATCAGATATCAAAAAATGTTCCTTATCGGCTGCTGTCTTCGTTTATGAAGGAGTTGGGCGGAAATGATCCTTTGTGGGATCAAAGAAAGAGACTTATTGCTTATATGGAAATGGTTAACAAAAGTTGCTGTATACCATATACAATAGGTACGGAAAGAGGATTGAGTAAGAGAGTCATTATTGAAGATAGGTGGAGACATTTTCTGATTGATAACATGGTCTCTATTAGGGGTTGGATTCAGATGAAGAAGATAAAATATCTTCAGGATAGGAATCCAGGCGTGCCAGGTATTATTTATAAACTGGAACCGGAGAATGAAAAGCAGAGAAAACTCCAAAATGTTAGGAAGCTATGGTCTGCTGTTATTGATATGGCGGGTATTACCGATATTTATTCTGGAAGATTACTAGGAAAGAGGGATTATGAAATTGACCATTTTGTTCCGTGGTCTTTCATTACGAACGATGAAATGTGGAACTTAATGCCGGTGAATTCTTCACTTAACTCAAGTAAAAGGGATAAGCTTCCGGATTGGGAAAGATATTTCTCAGGTTTGCTCAAAACCAATTCATGCTGAATGAAATGGTGTATCATTATGAAAAATTAGCACATCTTTTTGGAGAGTGCCAGCGTGATAATCTGAATGCACTTTGGTCGGCAAAAGAATTATATGTTAAAAATATTGAAAGGGATAGATTTGTAAAAGTTCTGGAGGGAAGATTAAGACCTATATATGATTCAGCCAAAACACAAGGGTATGGAATCTGGTTGGCAAGTTAATGTATAAATCCATGTTTGTCAAAAACATAAAAATTGCTTCTTTAAAGCCTGGGAGCCCATCTACACAGAAAAACAGCACATCCTTCACACCCCGGTTTTTCAAATCATTCAGCATACCAAGCCAGAACTTACTGCTTTCTTTTGCACCAACGGTAATGTTCAGGATGTCTTTATATCCCTCCACTGTCACACCAAGCACTACATACGCGGCACGGCTCAAAATCCTGCCGTCTTCCCGCACCTTATAATGAATGCAGACCATGGAGACAAAAGGATATATGGAGTTCAACGGACGTGACTGCCATTCCTTAACTTCGGGAAGTATCTTATCTGTGATCTTGCTGACCATCTCTGCGGACAGTTCAATGCCATAGAGGTCCTGAAGCTGGTCGTGGATATCCCTTGTGCTCATACCGCGGGCATAGAGAGAGATTACTTTTTTCCTCGATGCCGGAAATATCGTGCTGGTATTTAGAAATAGTCCTGTGCAATGTCTTTATCCACATCATCTTCAGTGGAATCTGTTTGTACAGGTGTCTGTATCATAGATAGCTGCAACAGGTTCTGTATACGGCGATTAACCGTTTCCACTATGGCCTGGATTCGGCTTTCGTCTATATATTCCCTTGCCCCGTCTGCAGACAGCGTCTGCTTAATCAGAGCATCCACGTCGGCAAGGCTGTCAAAATCGATCCAGCTAAAGTCTGATACCAGCTTGAGCTGTTCCACATGATGTTTCTTGAAGGGCTTGCATTCTATATCACGCTCTGAGCGGATTTGACCGGCGACCTTATCGTAGCCGAGGAGGAGCCGCTGTCATAAATCGGAGCGAAACCGTACCATTCCAAAGTTTCCGCATTGCGCAGCAGACCGAAGTTGTTCAGGTGGCGGTCTTCGTTGGCAATTATATAATCGAGCACAATCATGCGGTCAAGAAAATGTACAACATTTTTTGCACCGAGCGATTCACAGCAATTAACAAAATGCTGATACACAGAGATACTGTTGACTTTTTTTGTGTCTGTATGATGCGCCACGCGGGAACAAGTTCCGTATCTTTTGTGACAAAGTCTTCGCAGATACAGTAAGGAGCGCCTTTGTTCCATGTGAGCGTGTACGGCACATGAGAAATTCCGAGACGTTCCATAATTCCGGTTGCAATTACCTCATTGAAGGGTTGTTGACGAAACGGATTGGAACCGCCCTTCACAAGGCAGCGCCTGCCATCGATGATTTTCCATCTTTTCTTCAGATTACCGTCCGAGGTGTTGTCAGGGGAGCTTAAATCCATAGCATTCGGTTTTTATTGGTTCCAAACAGCACATCCCCGATGTCGTCAGAGAAGTCGTTATCAAAGAAGTTTATCTTATCCCATGTAAGACCAGATCCTTCGGGACAAATCCAGTACTGATCGGAAAGGCTTAGTCCGTAACAGCGGATAAGAAGCATTTTTGTGCTGCATATATCCAGAGTTTCGAGTGCTTCACGGATACCGGAACGGCTTGCGGGAATTGAGCGGTCTGTCCACCATTCATTTAATATTGCCCGGTCTACAACACCCTGTCGTACAGGAACACCTAAAGGCAGATGCGCCGAAGCATGTACGGTATTAATTTTTTGTATAAATCCGGTGGCATCGTCAAGCTCGATTTCAGCAACGGTCATCTCTTTATGCATTAAGGTACATTTCATTTTTGTTACCTCATTTCGTATTTTCGTTTCATTATCACTGTTTTTAGCGGTTTTCGGGGACTGGCGCAAATTTCGCAGCTGTTCCTGCAATTCTTTCCGCAAATTGATTTGTTCAGAAAGTGCTTCTATCTCTTTATCTTTTAAATACTTGCTTTGCTTTTTTTACCTTTTCCGACCACTGATGATAGTAATACAGCTTACCATTGATGGATTTCTTCGAGATATATCCTTTGGCAGGTTACTGATTTTTGTAGTCAGTTCTGTTATTTGATTCAAAATATTGTCGTTTTGCATTCATATTCCCTCATTTATAAAAAATTACTATACCCTATTTTAACCCCCCTTTGTCAATAAAGAATAACACAGACAAAAAATCTAATTACGACATTATAATCCCCGTATATAGATGAATTTCTTTATTATTTATATTTTCGTTGGAATTAAGCGTGCCGCGCAGATGCAATGCTCGTGGTGTGAGTGAAAATTTCGTGCGGAAAAGAGTCCGCAGAGACGCAGTAGTACCGGACTTTTTAGGCTTGTTTGCAATGGATTTTCAAAATTGCTTTTTGTGCGTTTTGGGGGCGAAATCAGTGAAAAAGGCTAGTTTTAGCCCCAACACTTGCAAAAGTTTGAGAGGATAATACGAGAATAAAAATGCACGTTATACTGTATAAATACTTGTTTTGGTTCGTTTGGTGTATGAGTATACATTGACCCAAAACTGGTGATTTTTAAGATGCATCGAACCACAAAATCGGATGTACAGCGCGGCTTTATCTTTCTTTGTAAAGATAAGGCTGCTTTTCTTTTTTGGTATCGTAATGAACCATTGAGGTGCGGGCTCTTTGCACTCAGTTGCGTACCATGAGAACAAAGCCTTTTTCCTTATTCTAATTTTCGTATAAAGTAGCTATGTCATGTATTCTGCGCTTCATCTCTGTGCGGATATGCAACGGCTCTAAGCATTCACATTTATCCCCGAAGCTGAAAAGAATATCATAGTAGTATTCGTTCTCAATAAAAGGAAAATTGACAATGTAATACTCATGGCCATCTGGCGAAAAGTGTTCATAAGAGCAATAATCTAGTACCCTGTCCATGACAGATTTATGAATACGGAGTTTGATTTTTGTTTGTATCGTTTCCCAAATTTCCGCAAAAAGTCTAAAGTCGGTTTTTGATAATCTCGTGGAGTAAAAGTATCCTTTAGTATTTGCAGGTTTGACATGCGAGATAGTCTAAACAGGCGAAAGTCATCTCTTTTATGGCAATACCTAGCAAATACCAATGACTATTTTTAATACAAGCTGATACGGCTCGGCTGTTCTTGCAGTTTTGTTTCCGTGGTGGGCTACATATTCAAATGAAAGTAGCTTACTTTCCTGCAAAGCTGATTTGATAATATCTAAATAGGGTTGTATGTTACTGCTTCCCATCCAAGGATTTAAATCTATACTTATTTGATTAACTTTTAATTCAATGTCTTTCACTCTGTCGGCGGGAATAAAACTCTTGACTTTCGCAAGAGTGTGTATCAGTTCATCGCCCCGCACCATGTCGGAAAGACTGGAAAGCCCCATCAAGAGAGCGGAAAGGTCATTAGTAGAAAAGACCTTATTATCAATCTTATATTCCTGCATGATTTCAAAGCCGCCGCCCACACCCGGAATGGAACGAACGGGAATACCCGCCATGTTGATAGCATCAATGTCCCGGTAGATTGTGCGGGGTGAAACTTCAAACATATCTGCTAGCTCCTGTGCGCCTAAACGTTTTTTATCAAGGAGTATCATAATAATGCTAACAAGCCTGTCTACTTTCATCTGATAATCAGCCTTTCGATTTAGATTGTGGCCATATTGTTGTCAACAATTATATGATACAATAAAAATGAAAACAAATCAATAAGTAACGAAAGCGGAGGAAGTTTATGTTTACAATCTATGTTTATGTTCTTGATACATTAGCAGACTGGGAAATTGGGCATGTTACTGCAGAGCTAAATTCTGGTCGATTTTTCAAAGAGGGTGCACCATGTGTATCGCTCAAAATGGTCAGTGATTCGAAAGAGTCAATCCATACAATGGGTGGACTAACAATTGTGCCGGATTTGCTAATTGATGATATTATGGTGAGTGAAACAAGCATGTTGCTGTTACCGGGTGCAAACACATGGAACGATCCAAAGCATGGCGCTATCATCAAAAAAAAGCAAGCGAATTTCTCTCTTTAGGCGCTACGGTGTGTGCGATTTGCGGGGCTACGGCTGCGCTTGCGAACTTTGGGCTATTGGATCAGCGTCCGCATACCAGCAACGGGGCAGGTTTCCTTGAGATGGTTTCACCTGGTTATAGAGGGCAAGCTTTTATATAGACAAGCCATCAATTGCAGACAGTAACCTTATCACTGCAAGCTGTACCGGGGCCTTGTTGTGGGCAAAGCAAATTATTGAGCGTTTAGGTGTTTTCAATCAGACACACTAGATTTTTGGTATAGATATTTTAGTACTGGCGAGGCTAAATATTTCTTTGCCCTCATGCAAACTTTGCCGTCTAATGTGACAGATTAAAATAGAATGGTTGCCGGACAAATGTGCCTGTTGCGGCAGCTAGCAAACTATTAAAAACACTCCCGCAGCTTGTCCCATTCCTTATGCATGTCAGTCATTTTAATTTGTATTTCAGTTGTTTTCCAATTGCCTTTTCTTAGACAATGTTTATACTCCTTCTAAGACAATGGATCTAATATCCAAAATAGGAGGTACCACATTGTATGTTACTCAAACTGGAACAAGACAGAGCCAGGAAAGAGATTGAGGTTTCCATTAAGTTTGCAGAGATGAATCGGGATGTAGAGACTTATATCGTTAGTACGATCAGCGGATACACAAATCAGATGCTTTGCTGAAGGGAGGAGATGTTGCTCAATGCCTCAGATATCTACTATGTGGAAGTGTAGATAAACATACTTTTATCTACTGCGAAAAAAAGATTTGCAGTACAGACTTGCGCCTGTATCAGTTATTGGAGACGCTGTCCCCGGTTGGATTTGTCCAAATCAGTAAATCTTGTATTCTCAATATCAATGTGCTGGATTTTGTACGGCCTCTGTTAAACAGCCGCATGGAAGCCACTTTAAAAACGGAGAGCGGCTGAATGTCTCCAGAAAATATTTGGCGGATATTAAAAGTAAATTGCAGGAGGGAATATAGAGATGAAAAAGGTTGTTATAAATATTCTGGCATCCATCGGTATTATTCTGCTTGTGCTTTCTGGTGTTGCAACCATGTATGGCGGGAAAGCTATTTGCATCAATACAATCTTTGAAATTACCGCATTAAGTGCCTTCATGCATCTCGGTTTTACTGTGACCCACAGATTTGATATGCAATATCCGGTTTTAGAAGTTCTGACGGACATCATCTATACCATGGTAATTACCCTTACATGGGGTGCTGTTTTTCATTGGTATCAGAGTACCCCTATATGGGTATTAGTGCTTATGGTTTCGTAATTTATTTGGTTGGTTATCTCATAGATCTCTATCGCACAAAAAGAAGAGATCAGGATGATAAATGAATTGCTACAGAACCGAAAGAAGAAGATCACCAATGAATAGGGGAAGCACTGCATATGGAAATTATTATGAAAGCGGAAAATCTGACGAAGGATTTTGGAAAAGAACATGTTTTAAAGGGAATTACACTCACCATCTATGAAAATACTTTTACTGCTATCCTGGGTCCCAGCGGTTCCGGAAAAAAGTACCCTGTTAAATATTCTCTCAGGGATGCTAAAGCCTACCGATGGAAGTGTGGGGTACAAAGATGCAAAAATAATGGATTATAGTGAAAAACAGCTCGCCTGCTGGAAACGAATGGATGTGGGAAATGTCTTTCAGGACTATTTATTGCTGGATAATCTGACCGTTCAGGAGAATATAAAAATCGGTATATGCCCACAGAAGCAATCCCTCTCCTTTGACCGTTTGGTGCGAATTCTTCAGTTGGAAGAAGTGCTTGAGAAATTTCCCGCCGAACTCTCAGGAGGGCAGCAGCAGAGAACCTCTATCGCACGGGCTGTGATCAAAAGTCCGCGGCTCCTGTTCTGCGACGAGGCTACCGGTTCTCTAGATGAGGAGAACAGCAAAATTGTGGTGGAGCTTTTGCATAACCTGCAGGCGACTTTTGGCATGACCGTTCTTTTTTCACGACACATAATCCGCAGATTGCCAAAACGGCTGACCGGATTATTACCATGAAAAATGGCACCATACAAAGTGATATCCTAAATGAACATCCAATAGCGGCCAGAGATATGGTGTGGGGTAATAATATGAATTTATTGTATAAACATCTGATAAAACAGGTTGGGCGTAACAAAGTATTTGTTGTACTTCTCTTTATACTGACCTGCCTTGCGTCTCTTTCCTATTTCTTCGTAAAATTTTCCGTTGATGGAAATTTGGCGATGCTGGATTCCCAGGCTTTATTAAGTGAAAATCAGAAAAAGTATAGGGATGCCTTATTATCAAACACGAATTTGGCTTATATCTTTTTTTTTGCTATGACTATACTGACTGCCTTTGTTTTTATCATGTTTTTACCGTTTTTCCGCTCAGCCAAAAACAGATGGGCTGTCTGAAGGCGTTGGGGTTTACAGACAGTGCTTTTGCGTACTTTTTATCCTCTTTACTGCATGTTTATCGACTGTAGGTGCTGCGTCAGGCATGCTCTGCGGATATTTTCTTTCTGATATCCTTATTCAGGCAAATGAAAAGACATGTTCCGTAACTGGACTCGTAAGAGAAGTCAACCTTTGTAAGTACAGCCATCGGCCTGTTGGGAGGGACTATTATTTTCTGTCTTACCGCTTGCTTCAGTTATCATTTTATACAAGGGAAGGAGCCTGCGGTGCTGATTGCCGGTAAAACAGCGAAGCAGGAGATACCGGGCGGATTATGGGCTGCCGGGCGAATCGTAAAAATAATTCCGGTGAAGGATAAATTTCCGCTGCGCATTGCACTTCGGAAGCCTTTGGCAGTCATCCTCATCTTTGCGGCTGTCATGGCATTTAATGTCTGTTTTATATTAGGGCGATCCCTGAATATCAGCAGTCAGAAGATCATGGATTCACAGACAAAGGGGCATCACTACCAATTCAATACAGTCTATACAGAATACAGGAATAATACGCTTCCGGCTGATGCACTCCCATATCTTGTTAGTCATACCGTGGTAAAGGCAGGCGGCTATGAGATAACGCAAAGTGTTTATGGATTGTACAATCTGGGAAATGTATTTGAATTACTTGATAAAACGGGAAAGGCATTGCCTGAGCCGGAAACCGATGAAGTCTATATCAACCCTGAGCTTGCAACAAACTACAACATAAAAATTGGCGATGATCTCACCATGACTACAGACAGCGCGGCAAAGGTATATACTGTTCGGGGAATTGCTGAAAATGCACAGCTAAAATCAGTCTACGTAAACGCCTCTGCATTGTCTGGGGAAATCAAAGTCCCAGCGGGTAGCTACAATGGTGTGTGGAGCATGAGTCCTGTGTCAAAGGATGGTACCGCAGTCAGCAAAGTACAGATGAAACAAATGTTGGAGCGGGATGCCACCTCTAATGAGACGAGTGCAGTTATAAATCAGGTAATTGGGGCAGTCATAGGATGTATATTGCTTTTCCTAGCTTTGTATCTTAATTTTCAGGATAACCAGAGGGACATATCCATACTGAAGCTTTTAGGATACAGTCAGAAAGAAATACGCAAAATGCTGATTTATATTTACCGTCCGATCGTGTGGACTGCGTTTGTGATCACGCTCATACCCGGTATTTTCTTGGCCAAAACAATTCAAAAGACACTTTCCATGGCGATTCATGACTATATGCCATTTGGAATAAATATCCAGGGTCCTCTTTTGCTATTTATTTTCCTGAATGTTATCTATCAATTGGTTGAAATTGTATTTTCTGTAGGGATTTCACAGAAAGCATAAAGACATATTTTAAGGGCTGGAAGGGTAGCATCTTCCGGCCCTTTGTGGTACAATCAGGATGCTTAGCAATTATAATACTTGAAAGACTGAATTAACCAAAGGAGATAACACCAATGAAAATCACAATGCTTGGGACAGGCAATGCTCAGGTTACGGAGTGTTACAATACCTGTTTTGTACTGAGTGAGGAGAACCAATATTTCTTAGTGGACGGAGGAGGAGGAAACACTATTCTGCGTCAGATCAAATACGCTGGGATCAACTGGAAGGATATAAAGCATATTTTTGTAACGCACAAGCACATTGACCATCTGATGGGAATAGTCTGGATGGTACGCCTGATCTGCCAGGCTATGAACAAAAATGATTATGAGGGAGAGGTCTGCATCTATGCCCACGAAGAAGTGGCGGCGATTCTACGAGATCTGGCACATATGCTGCTGCAGAAGAAAGGCAATCGGTTTATAGGGACCAGATTGAATCTGGTTTCCGTTACAGACGGGGAATCGCTCAAGATTTTGGGGCGTAAAGTTACCTTTTTGACATTCATTCCACCAAGGCAAAGCAGTATGGGTTTACCATGTATCTCACTAAGGAGGAGAAGCTCACATGCTGTGGGGACGAGCCGTACAGCGATTATGAGGAGATATATGCAAAGGGAAGTAAGTGGCTGCTGCACGAGGCCTTCTGCCTGTACGCACAGGCGGAAATACATAAGCCCTATGAGAAACATCACTCCACAGTGAAAGACGCATGCCAGATGGCAGAGACATTAAAGGTTGAAAATTTGTTGCTTTATCACACAGAGGATGATAATATTTTGATGAGAAAAAGAGCTTTACTCAGAAGAGGGAAAAGAATATTTCAGCGGGAATCTATGGATTCGGATGACCTGGAGAGTATTGAGCTGTGAATTAGATAGATGGATCACCAAAAACAAGATGGACGTCAGTGGTTGACAGATGGAAAAGGCATCCTTACTGACATGCGGACGATGAAAGGAGATTGGAAATGGGTGGAATTTTTGGAGTAGCCTCTAAAAAAGAATTGCGTTATGGATTTGTTTTTCGGGGTGGACTATCATTCCCATCTGGGGACGAGAAGAGGGGAATGACAGTACACGGTCCTGAGGGGTTTAATAAGGCGATTCACAATATAGAGAACTCACCTTTTCGTACAAAGTTTGAGAGTGACGTGGATGAGATGGAGGAATCTGGGCATTGGCTGTATTTGAGACAATGAGCCCCAGCCTCTTTTGATCCAATCCCACCTGGGTAGTTTTGAGATTACCACAGTGGGGAGGATCAATAATGAGAAGGAATTGATCAGAGAGGCGTATCAAAATGGCCCCCACAGTTCTTGGAGATGAGCGGCGGAAAAATCAATGCCACGGAGCTGGTGGCTTCTCTTATCAACAAGAGAGACAGCATCGTGGAAGGAATCCGTTACGTGCAGGAGGCAGTGGATGGCTCCATGACTATGCTGGTGATGACCAAGGAGGAATCTACGCAGCCAGGGACCGGATGGGAAGAACTCCGTTGGTGATCGGAAAGAAAGAGGACGCTTACTGTGCCTCCTTTGAGAGCTTTGCCTATATTAATCTGGGATACACGGATTACAAAGAGCTGGGCCCCAGGGGAGATTGTCTACATCACACCTGAGGGGTACAGACGGTAGCCGAGCCCGGTAAGCAGATGAAAATCTGCTCCTTTCTTTTGGGTATACTATGGATATCCCAACTCCACCTATGAGGGTGTGAATGTGGAGATGATGCGTTACCATTGTGGAAGTATGCTGGCCAAAAGGGATAATGTAAAGGCGGACTTTGTAGCCGGAGTTCGGACTCGGGAATTGCCCACGCTGTTGGCTATGCAAATGAGTCGGGAATACCTTTTCCAGGCCTTTTATTAAATATACGCCCACATGGCCAAGATCTTTTATGCCCGCGAAGCAGAGCCAGAGAAATTTGATTGCCAAGATGAAGCTGATTCCAGTGGACGCTTTGATCCGGGGAAAACGCCTGCTGCTGATCGACGATTCCATTGTCCGGGGAACACAGCTTAGGGAAACTACGGAGTTCCTGTATCAGAGCGGCGCCCGGGAGGTTCATATCCGTCCCGCCTGCCCGCCTTTGCTGTATGGATGCAAATATCTGAATTTTTCCCGTTCCACCTCGGATATGGATCTGATTACCAGGAGAATTATCCGGGAAAGGGAAGGTGACCGGGAGCAGGAGATGCTGGCGGACTATGCAAATCCGGACAGTGACAACTACAGGGAGATGGTAGATGAGGTGAGAAAGAAACTGAACTTTACCACACTTCATTTCCACAGACTGGATGATATGGAAGCTTCCATAGGCATATCTCCGTGCAAGCTGTGCACATACTGCTGGTGTGGGAAAGAGTAGGAAGGAAACGAAAAGATGGGGATGTTTGAGCCTTACACACACAGAGTGCAGTACTATGAGACGGACCAGATGGGGATAGTACATCACTCCAACTATATCCGGTGGTTTGAAGAGGCGCGCATTGATCTCATGCGCCAGGCAGGTATTCTGTACAGAGAGATGGAATCCGCAGGAGTGGTAAGCCCGGTGCTGAAGGTGGCGGCGGAGTACAGAACCATGGTGCGGTTTGACGATGTGGTGCTGATAAAGACCTGTGTTAAGAAATTCAACGGGATTGTTATGGATCTGTGCTATGAAGTGACAGACAGCAAAACCGGGGAGTTGCGCTGCACGGGAAAGAGCAGGCATTGCTTTTTGGACAGTAAGGGAACCCGGTTTCTCTGAAAAAGTCAAACAGAGACTATTTTGACAGATTTGTTGAGATGGCAGAAGAAGAATCGTAAAAGATAGAGGCCTGCGGATTGTGGAAAATCCGCGGGCCTCTTACCTTGCTGAAGCGCGCTCAGGTCCTGATAAAATCCGGGATAACTGATGTCTACGCACTGGGCATCCCGGATCGTTGTGGTTCCGGTTCCTGCGAGACCGGCAATGGCGAAGGACATGGCAATGCGGTGGTCCAGATGACTGTGGATCACTGCGCCGGACAGGGGCCTGCCGCCGTGAATGACCATACCGTCCTGTGTACCCTCTATATCCACACCCATTGCCGAGAGGGAGTTTACTACAATATCCAGACGGTTTGACTCCTTTACCTTCAGCTCCTGGGCATCGCGGATCACAGTAGTGCCCGAAGCGCAGGCGGCTATGACAGCGATCACGGGGATTTCATCGATCAAGGTGGGGATCAGTCCGCCCCCAATCTCACATCCCCTCAGATCAGGGGTGTAGCGTACCAGAAGGTCAGCGGCCGCTTCCCCGCCTGCGGTACGCTGGTTAAGCAGGGTGATATCTGCCCCCATGCTTTGGCATACCCTGAGGATTCCATCCCGGGTAGGGTTTACACCTACATTTTTAATCAGTATTTCAGAGCCGGGAATGATAAGACCTGCCGCAATGAAATAGGCGGCGGAGGAAATATCTCCCGGAACCTGGATTTTCTGGCCCATGAGATCCGGAGCCGGCGTCACACAGGCGGTATTTCCCTCTGATTTGACCTGGGCTCCAAAACTTTTTTCAGCATGATTTCCGTGTGGTTTCTGGAGAGAGTCGGCTCCGTGACGGAGGTCTTACCCTCCGCATACAGTCCGGCTAAAAGGATACAGGACTTTACCTGGGCGGATGCCACTGGGGACTGGTAGTGTATCCCTTTTAAAGGTTTCCCGTTGATGAGAAGGGGCGCGCATCCGTTTTTGTTTATGCTCTCAATACTGGCGCCCATCATGGTCAGGGGAGTCATAATCCTGCTCATGGGGCGTTTCTGAATGGAGGCGTCACCGGTCAACTGGCAGGAAAATCTCTGGCCTGAAAGGATACCGGAGATCAGGCGGGTGGTTGTTCCGCTGTTGCCCGCGTCCAGAACGCTGCTGGGGGCAGTGAGGCCGTACAGGCCCTTCCCACGGATTAATATATGCTCCGGTGTGTTTTCGATCTCTATGCCCATTTTGCGAAAGCAGGAGATGGTGGAGAGGCAGTCGGCTCCTTGAAGAAAATTGGTCACCTCCGTGGTACCGGATGCGATTGCTCGAACATGACCGCTCTGTGGGAGATGGATTTGTCTCCCGGCACTGTGATTTCTCCCCGCATGGGAGTTGATTTTGTAAATTCCATAGACAGTAATCTCTTTTCGTATATTTATATTATGATTCGGGGAAGGGGGCCAAATTCCATCCCTTACCGCTCATAGATTGTGTAGCGGTATCTGCGCAGCAATTCTGCGGCGCGCTGCTTTGCATTCTCCTCATAGAACTCTACGTGAAGAACCGCTTCCTCAAATTCCCGGTTGTGTACGATCCCGATATTCTTGATACTGATGCCGTTGGTAGCCAAGATGGTGGCCAGTGCGGCGATTCCCCTGCCTCGTCCACCATGTCGCAGTAGATGGAGTAGGTCTTTGGTATGGGACCGCTGGAGGTATCGGAGATGGAGTTCCGGTATTCCCTGGAGTTGTCAAAAAGGTCGTAAATACGCTGGTTGTCCCGCTCCGCCAGGGAAAACTTTACGGAGATCAGACTGTTAATGTAGCTGTCCAGCACCTCAATAATATTTTCCCGGTTGGTTGCGCAGATCTGCTCCCACATTTCCGGGGAGGAGGAGGCAATGCGGGTGATATCCTTGAATCCTCCAGCGGCGACCCTTTTCATAACCCCTTTTTCGGAATCAGAGTCTTTTACCAGGTTCACCAGAGTGGAGGCAATGATATGCGGAAGGTGGCTGATAGCCGCAGTCACATAGTCGTGCTCCCGGTAATCCAGTATCAGGGGCAGCGCCCGCAGGGTGCGGACCAGGTTTTCGTAGCGGTCCACTTTTTCCCGGGGAACCTGCTCTGAGGGGTGAGCACATAATAGGCATTTTCAATCAGATGGCGTTTTTGAGTTGGCGATCCCGGTCTTCTCAGAGCCTGCCATGGGATGTCCCCCGATGAAATAGGCCTGCAGCCCCAGCTCGTTGACCTTTTCGTGGATGTCTGTTTTAGTGCTCCCCACATCCGTCAGCGTGGTGCGGTCTGTGAGAAAGGGTTTTAAGTCTTTCAGGTAGGAGGCATTGGCTTCCACAGGGGCGCATAGGAATATATAGTCACACTCTGCGTAGGCCGGGCCTATGCAGTCGAAAGCTTCATCGATGATTCCCTCTTTGAGCGCATACTCCGCAGTCGCCCTGGTGCGGGTGTGGGCAATAATCCTTGCGGATGGGTAAAAATATTTGATTGCCCTGGCGATGGAGCCGCCGATCAGCCCCAGACCGATAAAACCGGCTGTCATATCACTCATTTCCAAAGGTCCTTTCCGCCAGTCTGGCATAGGGGGCCAGCTCAGAAGAAAGCTGGTCAAACTGCTTAAAGGTCAGAGACTGGGGACCGTCCGATAAAGCATGGGCAGGGTCATTGTGAACCTCAATCATCAGACCGTCCGCACCCACAGCCACTGCGGCCTTGGCCAGAGGAGCGACATAATTTCTCACTCCGGTGGCATGGCTGGGGTCAATGATAATGGGCAGGTGGGATTTGGACTTGATCACTGGTACGGCGCTGATATCCAGGGTGTTTCTGGTGGCAGTCTCAAAGGTGCGGATTCCCCCGCTCACAGAGAACCACGTTTGGATTACCCTCCGCAATGATGTACTCAGCGGCGTTGAGCCACTCGTCAATGGTGGCGGAAAGTCCTCTCTTTAAAAGTACCGGAAGACCTGACCTGCCGGCTTCCTTTAAAAAGCTGGAAATTCTGCATATTTCTGGCGCCGATCTGGATCATGTCTATGTACTTTACCGCAGCGTCAATGGCCTCGGCGCTGATTACCTCACAGATGGTGTTGAGTCCTGTCTCCTCCTTTGCCTTTTGCATGTAGCGGAGCCCCTCCTCCTCAAGTCCCTGGAAAGAGTAGGGGAGGTGCGGGGTTTGTATGCCCCGCCGCGTACAAAAAGGTAGCGCCCGCTTTTTTACTTCCCTGGCAATTTCAAGAAGCTGTTCCTCCGTCTCCACAGCACAGGGACCTGCCATGACCGTCAAGTTGCCGGGGCCGATCCGGGTATTTCCACCTTTACCGCGGAGGGCTCAGGTGAAACTTTTTGTTAGCCAGCTTGTAGCTTTCTGTGACGGGAACGATCTTATCCACTTCCGGCGCGATCTCCAGGTTCTGGTCCGCCAGCTTTGTCTTGTCGCCCACCACACCGATGATGGTAACTTCCTGGCCCCTCTGAGAGGTGTACCTCCAGGCCCTTGGATTTGACAAGATGCGTTATGTGTTCAATGGACGCCTTAGAGGCGTGCGGTTTCATTACAATAATCATAGTATTTTGTCCTTTTCTAAGCAAATTTTAATGGTATCATTGTACTATTTTTAGGGCATTTGTGTCAATGCTTTGTTGCATTAACGCGCGAAAATAATTTTTGTGCAAAAATTTTTGTTAAAAATGAATAAATAGCTTGAAATATTACGACAATTTTAGTAGAATGTATCCATAGACATTAAAGAAGGAATGGCTGGGGGCCGTTCTCAAATAACTAGTATTGGAGGATATCAGTATGAAAGTTTACACAACCGACAGAATCAGAAACGTCGTGATTCTTGGACATGGAGGTTCAGGAAAGACCAGCTTGACAGAGGCTATGGCATATCTGGGGGAATTACCAGCAGGCTGGGAAACGTAACAGAGGGCAATACCATCAGTGATTTTGATAAAGAAGAGATTAAGAGAAAGTTCTCAATAAGCACATCCATGGTTCCGGTAATCTGGAATGATGTGAAGGTGAATGTGCTGGATACGCCCGGATATTTTGATTTTGTGGGGGAGGCTGAGGAAGCGGCAGCAGCAGCGGACGCGGCAGTAATTGTAGTTTCCGGTAAGAACGGAGTGGAAGTGGGAACCCAGAAGGCATGGGCACTCTGTGAGAAATACAAACTCCCCAGAATGTTTTTATCACTAACATGGATGTGGATAATGCCAGCTTCCGCGAAGTGGTTGAGGCTCTGACTGACCTTTACGGCAAGAAGATAGCGCCGATTCATCTTCCCAATCAGAGAAAACGAAAAGTTTACGGGATATGTAAATGTTGTAAAGAAAGCAGGAAGAAAGTGGCTGGACAGGGGCAATAAAGAAGAGTGTCCGATCCCTGAATATTCCATGGAATACCTGGAGAAGTACAGAGAGACTCTCTTAGAGGCAGTGGCAGAGACAAGTGAAGAATTTATGGACCGCTATTTTGGCGGTGAGGAGTTCTCCATAGCGGAGATCATGATGGCGCTCACCGCAAATGTGGATGACTGTGAGATCGTGCCAGTGGCTATGGGCTCACCTGTGGAGCTGCGCGGGGTGGCGAATCTGCTGGATGATATTGTACAGTATTTCCCAAGCCCGGACAAACGCAAGATCGCAGGAGTGAATACAAAGACCAACGAGATTTTTGAGGCGGACTATGACTTCGCAAAGGCGAAATCCGCACAAGTCTTCAAGACAATTGTAGATCCGTTTATTGGAAAATATTCTCTGATCAAGGTATGCTCCGGTGTTATCAAAAATGACGACACTCTTTACAATGTAGATAAAGATACAGAGCAGAAGATCAACAAACTCTATATCTTTGAGGGAAGCAAGCCTGTTGAGGTGAGTGAGCTGCACGCGGGCGATATCGGGGCAATCGGCAAGCTGGAGAAGGCGCGCACTGGAGATACTCTTTCTACCAAGGCAACGCCGATCCGGTTCGGGCGTATTGAAGTCTCCACACCTTATACATACAAGAGGTATAAAGCGAAGAACAAAGGTGACGAGGATAAAGTTTCCCAGGCGCTGTCCAAGATGATGCATGAGGATCTGACCATGAAGGCGGTCAATGATGCGGAGAACAGACAGACACTCCTTTACGGCATGGGTGATCAGCATCTGGATATTATTCAGAGCAAGCTGTTGGGCAAATATAAGATAGAGATTGAACTGGATAAACCAAAGGTGGCGTTCAGGGAGACGATCCGCAAGAAATCCGATGTGGAAGCAAAATATAAAAAGCAGTCCGGAGGACATGGTCAGTATGGTCATGTAAAGATGCGCTTTGAGCCTCTGGACAATCTGGACGAAGCCTATGCGTTTGACCAGGAGGTAGTGGGAGGCGCTGTACCCAAGAATTACTTCCCGGCTGTGGAAAAGGGAATACAGGACGCTGTTCAGAAAGGCCCCCTGGCCGCATATCCGGTTGTGGGCGTTAAGGCAGTGCTTTACGATGGATCTTACCACCCTGTAGATTCTTCCGAGATGGCATTTAAGACAGCGGCGATTCAGGCGTTTAAGAAGGGATTCATGGAGGCCCATCCGGTGCTCTTAGAGCCCATCGCATCCCTGAAGGTGACGGTTCCCGACAAGTATACCGGGGACGTTATGGGAGATCTGAACAAACGCCGCGGACGCGTTCTGGGTATGAATCCGGATCACAACGGCAACCAGGTAATAGAGGCGGATATCCCCACCACCGAACTCTACGGGTATTCCACAACGCTGCGCTCCATGACTGGAGGAAGCGGGGACTTTGCCTACGAGTTTGCGCGCTATGAGCAGGCGCCCTCTGACATCCAGGAGAGGGAAGTGACAGAGCGGGCGAGCAAAGTAAATACTAACGAGGATTAAAAAAGTTGGACCGGGTCATTTTCAAAATGACCCGGTCCAAATAAATATGCCTTAGTATGCGAAAAGGCAGCAGTTCTCTATGTATTGTTTTACTCAGCGTTCGAATCTGTTTCCGAAATCTCTGGTGTCTCCGTTTCTGTCTCAGAAGCATCGTCCGTGTCAGCCTCATCGGCATCCTCATCCCCGTCTTCCAGGGCGCCTTCCACGTCATCCCCTAAGTCTTCCATGTCCACATCCTCGTCGTCCAGATACTCCTCATCGTCTCCGTAGTATTCGTCCTCTGTCACTTCCGTGATATTGGCGTTCTCTACCAGGAAGTCCTGTACCTTTAAGAGAAGGATTTCCTTCATAATGGCATCCTTGGTGTAAGCCTCCCTCATAAGCGGCTGCAGAGTCGTATCCATAGATTTCGTAGTTATCTTCCAGATACTGAGTGTACTCCTCATCGCTGACTTTCAGTTTTTTCCTTTTTCCGCAATGGTAACAGAAACCATCTGCTCTTTTACCATGCTCTCAATACTACTCTTTGTCTCTTCCTCGTCCATCTCCATCTCTGACACATCAACACCGAACATGTCCGCGTACTGCTGATTCATGTCATCGTACTGGGCTTTGCACTCATCGTAGAGCTCCTGGGGATAGCCGTCAATGGTGGCATTGTCCATAGCCATCTGGAGTGCGTCCGTACCGGCAGTATACTGATTGTTTTTCCTGCTGGGATGCCAGAAGCTCGGCCTTTAGGGAATCCTCGTACTCAGCGGTAGTACTGTAGTCAGAGATGCTGGATACAAATGCATCGTTGTACTCCGGAATACTCTTTTCAGAAATACTGTTTACTTTAACCGTAAATTTCGCTTCCTTGCCGGCCAGGGTCTCGTCATATTCTTCCGGGAAGACGACAGTGAGCTCCTTGGTCTCTCCGGCGTTTGCGCCCACCAGCTGTGCCTCAAAGTCATCCAGGAAGTAGCCGGCACCCAGCTCCAGATCAAAGTCTTCCGCAGAGCCGTCTTCAAATTCTTCCCCGTCAATGGTTCCGTAAAATCCACATTTACCGTGTCCCCTCCTGGGCAGCCCGGTCTGTGATCTCAGTGTAGGAGGCATTCTCTTCCAAAAGAGTTTCGATTTCCTCATCCACCATCTCGTCGGTTACTTCAGACTTGATCATCTTCAAGTCAAGCCCCTTGTAATCCCCCCAGCTTTACATATTTGGAGTAAGTGCCCTGGGAGCAGCCGGTCAGGAAAGCCAGAATGCATACGTAGGCAGCCGCGAGTAACAGTTTCTTTTTCATAGTTTGTCTAATCCTTTCTGTTCAAAATGAGTTTTTCGTATTAAATATACCATAAAAATGTGAAAAAGGTGTGTAAAAATACTTTAAAAATAAAAATACTTATGATATAATATCTGAAGCTCAACAAGTATAAGTGAGGATTCTCCCATCTCTATAGGTGGCGAGAGGAATTACCTAAAACAAAATTAATGGCAGTGGCGGGTACAGAGAAATCGGTATCCCCTAACTGACATGAAGTCAATCAACGCATCGAAAGATGTGGTCGTACTCTGTTAAATTACCGAGCGTGGATTGAAACATCAAGATTAACAGCATTGTCGGGCGCAGATTGAAAGAATTATGTAAGGAGGCTTAAGCGGATGAAACATATCAAAACTCTGAACACACAGAGCTTACAGAAAACTGTGAAAAAAGGCGGCTGCGGCGAGTGCCAGACATCCTGCCAGTCTGCATGCAAAACATCCTGTACAGTAGGAAACCAGAGCTGCGAAAATAATAAATAATAAAAGGAATCCAGTAAGCAGCGGACACTGTTCGCTGCTTATTAGTTGAAAAGGGGTTTAACGGTGATCCATCAGTACAAAAAAGCAATGGCTACAACATCGTCATGGATGTGAACAGCGGAGCAGTACATATTGTTGATGATGTAGTGTATGATATCCTTCCCCTTCTGGAACAGAAGATGAAGGAGGAGGAGATTATAAGCCGGCTGGCGGGGCAGTATACGCCAGAGAGCATCCGGGAGGCCTTAACGGACTGTGCGGAGCTTGAGAAAGCCGGAACCTTGTTTACCCAAGATACCTATGAGCGTGCCATTACGGACTTTAAGGAGAGACAGACGGTGGTGAAGGCACTTTGCCTGCACATTGCCCACGACTGCAACCTTGCCTGCCGCTACTGCTTTGCGGAGGAAGGAGAGTACCACGGAAGAAGAGCTCTGATGAGCTACGAGGTGGGAAAGCAGGCGTTGGATTTCCTCATTGCCAACTCAGGCAGCCGCAGGAATCTGGAGGTGGACTTTTTCGGCGGGGAACCGCTGATGAACTGGCAGGTGGTAAAAGACCTGGTGAAATATGGGAGGGAGCAGGAGAAGAAGTATGGCAAAAATTTCCGTCTTCACTCTGACCACCAATGGGGTTCTGCTGAATGAAGAGATCATGGAGTTTGCCAATAAAGAAATGGCAAAATGTGGTCCTGAGCATTGACGGAAGAAAAGAGGTCCATGATTTTATGAGACCCTTCCGGAAGGGAAAAAAGGCAGTTACGACCTGATTGTTCCAAAATTCCAGAAATTTGCCGAGAGCCGCGGACAAGAGAAATATTATGTGCGCGGAACCTTTACCAGGAAACAATCTGGATTTTTCCAAGGATGTGCTGCACCTGGCAGACCTTGGATTTACGCAGATTTCCGTGGAGCCGGTGGTGGCTCTGCCTGAGGAGGAGTATTCGATCCGCCGGGAGGATATTCCACAGATCTGTGAGGAGTACGACAAGCTGGCAGATGAGATGATCAAGAGGGAGCGGGAAGGCAGGGGTTCAACTTCTTTCATTTCATGATCGATCTGACAGGAGGCCCCCCTGTGTCTACAAGCGTCTTTCGGGCTGCGGCTCAGGGACGGAGTATCTGGCGGTGACACCCTGGGGAGATCTCTATCCCTGCCATCAGTTTGTAGGGGAAGATGATTTTCTGATGGGAAATGTGTTTGACGGACTGAAAGCGCCTGAGATTCAGGAAACATTTAAAAGGGTGCAATGTCTATGCCAAGGAAAAGTGCAGGGATTGTTTTGCAAAGTTTTACTGCAGCGGGGGTTGCGCGGCAAATTCCTACAAATTCCACGGCTCCATCAATGATGCATACGATATCGGCTGTGAACTGCAGCGAAAACGTATCGAGTGTGCGATTATGATAAAAGCCGCATTAGCGGAGGAAGAGGAAAAGGAGAATTAGCAATGAAGATGAGAAACAAAGCGATCGCGGTTGTAATTGTTATGGCCTTATTTTTAGGGCTTTTGACTTTTACAGCTGCAGTAGGATTCGGACCAACAGGAACTGGTTCCGCAAAGAACATCACCACGGGCCTGGATCTGGCCGGAGGTGTAAGTATCACTTATCAGGCCATTGGAGAGGGGACGCCCTCCTCAGAGGACATGGCCGATACGATTTACAAGCTTCAGCAGCGTGTTGAGCAGTACAGCACAGAGGCTCAGGTATACCAGGAAGGTGATGACCGCATCAATATCGAGATTCCGGGTGTGACAGACGCCAACAAGATTCTGGAAGAGCTGGGCAAGCCTGGTTCCCTGCAGTTTACTCTGGCGGATGGGTCCGAGGTACTCACCGGTACGGATGTGGATTCTGCAGAGGCCAAGGTTTCCACAGATGAGATGAAGAACCGGGAATACGTGGTTGAATTGATTCTCACCTCAGAGGGAGCGCAGAAGTTTGCAACTGCTACCTCAGAGAATGTGGGCAAGGTAATAAACATTATCTATGATGGAAACACCATCAGTTCTCCGGAAGTAAAGGAAGCCATTACAGGAGGAAAGGCATATATCTCCGGTATGGCAAACCAGGAGGAGGCTGAAAAGCTGGCATCCTCCATCCGTATCGGTTCTCTTTCCTGGAGCTGGAAGAGCTGCGGTCCAATGTAGTGGGAGCACAGTTGGGTGAGGAGGCGATCTCCACCAGCTTGAAAGCGGGAGCCATCGGTCTCGCCATTGTGATTCTCTTTATGATTGTGGTATATCTGCTTCCAGGTATTGTGGCAGGTATCTCCTCCTGATTCTACACAGCCCTGATGCTGGTAATGCTGAATGCATTTGATATCACCCTTACCCTTCCGGGTATCGCGGGTATCATTCTCTCTATCGGTATGGCTGTGGATGCCAATGTAATCATCTACGCCCGTATCCGTGAGGAGATTGCGGACGGAAAGTCAATACAGTCCGCTATAAAGACAGGGATTCCAGAAGGCACTGTCCGCAATTGTGGATGGAAATATCACAACCCTGATTGCAGCCTTGGTGCTCGGAATGATGGGAACCGGAAGTGTTAAGGGATTTGCGCAGACTCTTGCCATGGGTATTGTTTTATCCATGTTTACTGCACTTGTAATCTCAAGATTTTTGGTGAACGCCCTGTTTGCACTGGGCTTAAAGGGTGAGAAGCTCTATGGAAAACAGAAAGAGCGCAAGACCATCAACTTCCTGAGCAAAAAGAACCTGTTCTTTGTGATCTCACTGGTGCTTGTTATCGCTGCTCCGGTTGCAATGCTGGTGAACAACGGAAGCTCAGGCAAAGCCTTAAATTACAGCCTTGAGTTTATGGGCGGTACTTCCACAAACGTTACTTTTAATGAAGATTTAAGTATTGCAGACATTGATGCAAAGGTAAAACCGGTTGTACAGAAGGTGACCGGAGACGCCAATATCCAGACCCAGAAGGTGTCGGGAACCAATCAGGTTATCATCAAGACAAAGGAGCTCAATCTGGATGAGAGACAGGAGCTGAACGATCTGCTCAAGGATGAGTTTGGCGTGGATGAGTCCCTGATTACCGCGGAGAGCATTTCCTCAACCGTCAGCAACGAGATGAGGAAGGATGCTGTCATCGCAGTGATTGTGGCAACGATCTTTATGCTGCTGTATATCTGGTTCCGTTTCAAAGATGTACGTTTTGCATCCAGTGCGGTACTTGCCCTGGTGCATGATGTCCTGGTAGTGCTGGCGTTCTACGCTATCGCAAGAGTGTCCGTAGGAAATACCTTTATCGCATGTATGCTGACCATTGTTGGTTACTCCATCAACGCGACGATCGTTATCTTCGACCGTATCCGTGAGAACATGAAGGCGGCATCCAAGAAAACAGATTTGGCGGAGGTCGTAAATTTAAGTATCACACAGACCCTTACCAGAAGTATTTATACATCCTTTACCACTTTTGTAATGGTTGCGGTTCTCTATGTTATGGGCGTTGCATCCATCCGTGAGTTCGCGCTGCCTCTGATCGTGGGTATCCTTTGCGGAGCATACTCATCTGTCTGCATCACAGGCGCCCTTTGGTATGTGATGAAGACCAAAATCGGTAGAAGAAGCAATTAACGTAACTATTCAGCAGGTCTGGGCAGTTACTGCGCAGACCGTAAGAAAATGATTCTTTAGATGGATTTTGCATGTAGCTGTGAAGGTATGGAACAGTTACCAATTAATTACATGTTAGATTAAGAGCTGCCCTTCTGCCCGGTTTAGCAGGTTAAACCGTCCAGGAGGGCAGTATGCATAAAAGCAAAAGAAAGAGGAGCAACGCGTTGGAAAAATGGGTGGTAGCTGCCAAAAGGGCAGACTTTCAGGAAATTGCCAGGAAATTTCATATAGACCAGGTCACAGCCCGGCTGATCCGCAATAGAGGTATTGTGGGGGATGAGGCCATTGAGGAATATTTAAATGGCAGTCTTTTAAATCTCCACAGTCCCCACCTTCTGAAGGACTGTGATATGGCTGTGGAAATCCTGGTACGCAAGATCCGGGAGAAAAAGAAAATACGTATCATGGGAGACTATGACATCGATGGTGTCAATGCCTCATATATTCTGCTAAAGTGCCTGAGGCGGTGCGGCGCCCAGGTGGATGTGGAGATTCCGGACCGCATGAAAGACGGATACGGCATCAATGAACATCTGATCCGTCTGGCATACGATGAGGGGTAGATACCATACTCACCTGTGACAACGGAATTGCAGCTATCAAACAAGTGGCATTGGCTAAGGAGCTGGGGATGACTGTGGTTGTCACAGACCACCACGAGATACAGGGGGGAGCTTCCGTGCGCGGACGCAGTGGTGAACCCCAAAAGAGCGGATTGTACCTACCCATATAAGAATCTCTGCGGAGGGGCCGTGGCCTACAAGGTGGCGGCCTGCCTATATGAGAAACTGGGGATACCCGAGGAGGAGGCGAGGGCCTTTATCGAGTTTGCCGCCATCGCCACTGTGGGGGATGTGATGGATTTGACTGGGGAGAACCGTATATTAGTAAAAAGAGGGTCTGTTGATGCTGCAGCACACGGAGAACCCGGGACTTAGAGCACTGTTAGAAGTGAATGGTTTGAAGGACGCCCGGATTACTGCTTACCACATCGGATTTGTGATCGGACCGTGCATCAATGCCGGCGGAAGACTGGATACAGCCAAGAGGGCTCTCTCTTTGCTGCTGGAAGAAAATAAGGAGGAGGCTCTGCGACTGGCAGGGGAGCTGAAAGCGCTCAATGAGGAGCGGAAGTCTATGACCTTAGCAGGCCTTGAGAAGGCAGTACAGTTGGTGGAGGAGAGTGATTTAAAGGGGGATAAGGTGCTGGTGGTGTACCTGGCAAAATGTCATGAGAGTCTGGCGGGAATCATAGCGGGACGGCTCAGAGAACGCTACCACAGACCTGTCTTTGTGCTCACGGACGGTGAGGAGGGAGTCAAAGGCTCCGGCAGATCCATTGAAGCATACCCATGTTTGAGGAGCTGTGCAAGTGTGCCGGGCTGTTTAGCAAATTCGAGGCCATCCGATGGCAGCCGGTCTCTCACTGCCCAAAGAAAATGTGGTACCGTTTCGGGAAAAGATCAATCAGGAGGCAGGGCTGACGGAGGAGGATCTGATTCCAAAGGTTACCATCGATGTGCCTATGCCCATTGATTACATCACGGAAGAGCTGATACAGGAGCTCTCCTGCCTGGAACCCTTTGGAAAAGGGAACCAGAAGCCGGTGTTTGCGGAGAAGAATTTAAATGTGCTTAGCGCCAGGATTCTGGGAAAGAATAAAAATGTAATTAAAATGCAAGTGTTAAACCAGGCAGGAATCGTCCTGGATGCTATGTACTTTTGGGGATGTGGAGGTGTTTCAGGCTTATCTCAGGGAAAATATGGGACTGGTGAGACGGAGAAACTCTTTCAGAACAGAGAAAACAGTGTATACCTGTTGTGACGTATTATCCTACTATCAATGAGTATATGAACCGAAAATCCATTCAGATTGTGGTTCAAAACTATCAGTAGTATATCAGGAAGATGTATAAGACAAAAAGGAGATTAGATGAAAAGATTAGAGCAAAATTGGCAGCGGTGCTTGCTGCCCTTGTGATTGCAGCAATTTATTACTATGTGACAATACCGGCAATCAATATCCATGCTTCCGGATTTTGGGTATTTTTGATGGTGGCGGTTCTGGTGGTTTTAGTACTCTACAGCCTGCCCAGGGTCAAGACAGTGGATGATATCAAGACGAATAAGGGTGTGAAAGTGGGAATAGGGGTACTGCTGGCCGTGGCCGCTGTTTACCTGATTGGTTCTATTCTCTCCTCGCCGATCATCAATGCTAAAAAGTATCAGAACCTGATCAATGTGGAGAACAGGAAGTTTTCTGAGGACATTAAGGAGGTTGACTATAAGCAGATCCCTCTCCTGGACAGAGACTCTGCCACTCTTTTGGGAAACCGGAAGATGGGAAGCATGGTGGATATGGTTTCCCAGTTTGAGGTGAGCACACTTTATACCCAGATCAATTATCAGGACAGTCCCACCCGGGTAACTCCACTTGTGTATGCCAGCCCGATCAAGTGGTTGACCAATCAGTCAAATGGAATACCAGCGTATATAAAGATTGATATGGCAACACAGGATACGGAACTTGTGAAGCTGGACAAATCCATTAAGTATTCACAGTCAGAGTATTTTAACCGGAATATCAACAGGCATTTGCGATTCCGGTATCCCACCTACATTTTTGACACCCTGAGCTTTGAGATTGACGACGAGGGAACACCCTACTGGGTATGTCCTGTGAAAAAAGTACAATATCGGACTCTTTGGCGGTGTCACAATCGGGAGAGTGGTACTCTGCAACGCAATCACAGGTGAGACAACGGATTACGCGGTGGAGGACTGCCCGACCTGGGTTGACCATGTGTACTCAGCGGATCTGTTGGTGCAGCTGTACGACTATCACGGTACATTAAAGAACGGGTACTTTAACAGCATTCTGGGCCAGAAAGGCTGTCTGATGACAACGGAAGGGTACAACTACCTCGCTTTAGAGGATGACGTATGGGTTTACACGGGTATCACCTCTGTCAGCGGTGACCAGTCCAACGTGGGATTTGTCCTTATGAACCAGAGGACCATGGAGTGCCGCTACTACGAGGTGGCAGGAGCCCAGGAGTATTCCGCCATGGGAAGTGCGGAAGGGCAGGTTCAGAACCTGGGATACAAAGCCACCTTCCCGCTGCTTTTGAATATTTCCGGTGAACCCACCTATTTTATGGCCCTGAAAGATGGTGCGGGCCTGGTAAAGAAATATGCGATGGTAAATATTCAGAAATATCAAAATGTTGCCATTGGCGATACCGTGGAGGAGTGTGAAAAGTCTTACAACAACCTTCTGAAATCGAGCGGGATAGCAAAAAAGAGGATACATCCGATAGGAAAAAGTCACGGGTAAGATCAGCAAGATTGCTCAGAGTGTGGTGGAGGGCAATTCTCATTATTATCTTATGCTGGATGGAAAGGATGCCATCTTTGACGTGTCTGTGGGAGATTTTCTGGATATTATCCGGTATGATGTGGGGATTCCATTACCTTGGAATATCAGGAAGCCGGCACCTCCAATACCGTTACAAAGATTCAGTAACAGAGTTTGACAAGTAATAATTAGTGTTTTAAAAGCTACATTGCTTCGGAAATGTAGCTTATTAGATAGCATAAACAATGTGAATTCAATCAAAAGCATTATTTGCTTTCGGGCAGGTTTCAGCCTTGTCCCAGCGCCTGTGCAGCAAGGAAAAGGCGCCGTAGCAGACTACGCTTCCAAAGACCACCAGCCCCAGGATCGCCATTGCACAGTGCATAAAAAGGCATCGGGCAGCAGGGTAATAATGGGGTCCTTTGCAGGGTCAAAAATCCAGTAGTCATTCCGGAAAAAGATGTGGTGGAAGGTAACAAAAAAGGTTTCCCAGTTCAGGGCAATCAGGATGCCCAGTATCAGTGGGATGACAATGGTGACTATGGACGCGATCTTTAAGTAGCCGCAGTCTTTCAGATAGGATTTCCATGAGGTCCCCAGCACAATCATAAAGAACATCAGGATACAGGTGTACTGAACAACAACAAAGATGTCCTTTACTTCCTCAAAATGGATCTTACCCTCCTCGGACATGGGCAGGTCGGGGAATTCCAACTCATCGTAATTGAACATGGAGTTATAGCGGATCAGTGAATTGTAGTTTTCCCTGATTTTTCATTGGAAAGTCCGGACGACTCCTGGATTTGCAGGCGGTCTATCTCACTGTAATAAAGCGGGCGGAAGTGTAAAACCACCACGACGGAGAATGTGATGATAAAGAGCATATAGGCCAGAGCCAAAAGAACATTGGTGGGTGTTAATACTTTTTTCTGCATAGAAATCTCCTCTCAGCATGTAACTGTGAGAAATGAACAGTTACTATAAATTTAAGTATACCGCATCTATTGACAAATGCAAGGGAAATAGGTAGAATTAAAAATAGTTTGTTTGGGTGTAACTGTTTAGGAAAGAAACAGTTACATTTCGATTTCGTATATTTTAGGAGGCAGGTACAATGAATATACCTTATAATCATAGGGCGATTGAGCAGAAGTGGCGTAAAAGTGGGAGGAATCCCCTATAAACGTGGCTGATGGACAGAAACCAAAATATTACTGCCTGGATATGTTTCCGTATCCTTCCGGAAACGGACTCATGTAGGACACTGGAGAGGCTATGTTATTTCCGATGTATGGAGCCGCTATAAGATGCTGCAGGGATATTATCTGATACACCCAATGGGCTGGGATGCATTTGGACTTCCGGCAGAGAACTACGCCATTAAGACAGGACAGCACCCGGCGATTTCCACACAGAAGAATGTGGAGAATATTAAGCGGCAGATCAATGAGATTGCGTCCATCTATGACTGGGATATGGAAGTGAACACTACGGATCCTTCCTTTTATAAATGGACCCAGTGGATTCTTCGTAAAGATGTTCAAGGCAGGGCTTGCCTATGAGAAGGAAATGCCTATTAACTGGTGTCCTTCCTGTAAAACTGGTTTGGCGAATGAGGAGGTTGTAAACGGCGTCTGCGAGCGCTGCGGCACAGCGGTTACAAAAAAGAACCTTCGCCAGTGGATGCTGAAAATCACCAAATATGCTGACAGGCTTTTGTCGGATCTGGACAAGCTGGACTGGCCGGAAAAATAAAGAAGATGCAGACCGACTGGATTGGCAAGTCCTACGGTGCGGAAGTTGATTTCCCGGTTGACGGCAGGGATGAGAAGATAACGGTTTACACCACAAGACCGGATACCCTCTACGGAGCCACCTTCATGGTGCTGGCGCCGGAGCACAAGCTGGCTGCTGGTTTGGCCACAGCGGAGACAAAGGAGGCGGTGGAACAGTATATCTATGAGGCATCCATGAAATCCAACGTGGACCGTCTTCAGGACAAAGAGAAGACAGGGGTGTTTACCGGAAGCTACGCAGTCAATCCAATGAACCAGGCTAAGATCCCCATCTGGCTGTCCGACTATGTGCTGGCGGACTACGGTACAGGGGCCATCATGTGTGTTCCCGCCCACGATGACCGTGATTTTGAGTTTGCAACCAAGTTTGACATCCCCATTGTCCAGGTCATCGCCAAGGATGGAAAAGAGATTGAGAATATGACGGAGGCGTACACAGAGGCTTCCGGAACCATGATTAACTCCGGTGACTGGAATGGCATGGAGTCTGCCGTTTTGAAAAAGAGGCCCCCATCATGATAGAGGAGAGGGGAATCGGAAAGAAAACGGTAAATTATAAGCTGCGTGACTGGGTATTCTCTCGCCAGCGCTACTGGGGGAGAGCCGATCCCCATTATTCATTGCCCCCATTGCGGAAATGTTCCGGTTCCTGAGGAAGAGCTGCCTCTGCGTCTGCCGGAGGTGGACTCTTACGAGCCCACAGGTACAGGGGGAGTCACCCCTGGCTGCCATTGAGGATTGGGTAAACTGCAAGTGTCCTGTCTGCGGGGCAGATGCGAAGAGAGAGACCAACACAATGCCCCAGTGGGCTGGTTCCTCCTGGTATTTCCTGCGGTACGTGGACAGCCACAACGACAAGGAACTGGTTTCCAAAGAGAAGGCGCACAAGTACCTGCCGGTTGACATGTATATCGGAGGCGTGGAGCATGCGGTGCTTCACCTGCTCTATTCCAGATTTTATACAAAGTTTTTGTATGACATCGGTGCGGTGGACTTTGACGAGCCGTTTACCAAGCTGTTCAACCAGGGCATGATTACCGGAAAGAACGGCATTAAGATGAGTAAATCCAAGGGCAATGTAATTTCACCGGACGATCTGGTGCGTGATTACGGCTGTGACTCCCCTGAGAATGTATGAGCTTTGTGGGTCCCCCTGAGCTGGATGCGGAGTGGGATGACAGAGGAATTGACGGTGTTTACCGGTTTATCTCCCGTTTCTGGAAACTCGTGACTGAGAATAAGGATAAGAATGTGCAGGCATCCAAAGAGATGCTCAAACTTCGTCACACCATGGTTCACATGATCACACAGCGCCTGGAGACATTCAGTTTAAATACTGTTATTTCAGGCTTTATGGAGTGCAACAATAAGATGATCGATCTGGCCAAGCGGGAGGGTGGTATTGACAAAGAAACTCTGGAGACAGCAGTGCTTCTGCTGGCCCCCTTTGCACCCCACCTCTCGGAGGAACTGTGGGAGCAGTTGGGACACAGCGAGTCTGTATTTCAGAATGAGTGGCCCCAGCATGACGAGGAGGCCATGAAAGACGATGAGATTGAGGTTCCGGTTCAGATCAACGGCAAGACAAGAGCTGTCATCAGCATTCCGGCTGAGAGTACCAGGGAAGAGGCCATTGCTGCCGGAAAACTGGCTGTGGCCGAAAAACTGACAGGTACAATCGTAAAAGAGATCTATGTACCGAAGAAAATCATCAATATTGTGCAGAAATAATTGAGGCTGAAATCTCATAGAAATGTATGGGTCTTGAAAATACGAAAATTTTCGCTGAATAGAATGGAGTAATAGTGGAGTAAAAGGCGAAAGAAAATGGAGTAAATATTTCAGGAAAAAGGCATAAGCGAAAGGGGCTGTGGGGAAATAAGCAGTTCTAAACAGGGAAGGTGTGACTCAGCCGAGTCACACCTTCCCTGAAACACTTTGCCCTAAAAGAAAAAATGGAACTATGCTTAAATAAGATTATTATAGCAACTTTTTTTGAATTAGGGCAACAGAAAATTAACTTTATTTCTTCGAATTGAGTTTACCTGACGACGATCCAGTCTATACCCTAAAAAAGTGATGGAGGAATTAGATTTTTCTGGTCTGCTGGCCAATTGTTCAGATAAGGGAAGAACCGGGTATAACCCAATTATGATGTATGCTGTGGTTACTTACGCAAACATGCGTGGAGTCAGGGCGGGTGACCGTATCATAGACCTGTGCCAGAGGGATCTTGCCTTTATTTGGCTGACAAAGGACAGTAGCCAATACACTGGTCCCTGTCCTGGAAAAGCATCAGAGAGCCTTTGAGATTCACTGGGGGCAGTGACCGCTGACAGCGGCTACTGCAGTGAGAAGAACCTGCTGTATCTAAAAAAAAAAGGGGAGTAAAAGCTATATCAAGCTCCAGGACCATGAAAAGCGGAAGACCCGTGCCTTTAAAGAAGAACATCTGCCATGACGGGAGAGAGCTGCGGCAGATACGATCCTGTCAGTTTAATCTAAGGAGCGCTTCCAGCCCCCAACAAGGGATTTTGCGCCCCAAAATAAGAACTATGAAAAGGAAGAGACAGTCCCTTACAGAATCAGGATCTTGTAAAATCCTGAATTCTGCGGGATTGTCTCTTCCTGCCTATCAGGGTTAAAAAATCGGTATTAACCGACACCCTCATTATATTAATTCTTAAGCGAAGGGCAGGAAGTTAACGCTGTGACTATGGGTATATCTCATTGCCTTTTTATGGGGAAATCAGATATAATAAAAAGAATATAATATGAACAAGCCGTATGAATTCCGGTGTTTCTAAATAGTCAGGGTCATTGGCTTAGGAGGTATAAAGATGACGGACGAATATGGAATAGAGGCTGCAGGCCACAAATGTAAACAAATAGAAAGCGGTTATGAATATAACACTCTGATGCGCCTTTTAGGCGTCAGCGTGAGCAAACATTTGTTGGATAAACATTTCACCTGTATCTGGGCAAATGATTATTTTTATGACTTGATTGGCTATTCAAAGGCTGAATTTGAGGAGCTTTTTTTCATAACCGGCCGGATGAATATTTTCACAATAATACAAGTAGCCTCCGGAAGCTTGTGAGATCCGTCAGAGAATCTTTTGGATAAAGGGGGGAAAAAGGAAACACGGTTTATCTGCCGTTGATTCGACCGAATGGGGAATCCTTTTGGGTCAAGCTTCAGGCAGCCTTTACAGAAGAATATAGCAGCGGTTATCAGATTGCATACACTACCCTGACGGATGTAACCCAGATGGTGGAGTCACGCAGAGAGCAGGAACAGGCGCGTTTGGAACAGGAGAAAACCCGTCAGGACCTGGAGCAGATCATACACGAACAGGAGATGCTAATGAGTATCCTGAAAGTCAGTGTGAGCAAGCATATCTTTGATGAACATTTCACCTGTGTCTGGGCCAATGAATATTACTATAAGCTGATTGGCTATCCCAAGGAGAGGTATGAAGCCCTTTTTCATAACCATCCTGACGAGTATTACGGGAACAACCCAGAGGGATGGGAGATGCTTACAAAAACGGTCTCCAGAGTACTGGAGGAGGGAGGCAACCAGTATGATATAATCGCGCCCATGAAGTATGAAGATGGATCGAGCTTTTGGGTCAAGCTGTCGAGCTACTTTACAGACGAATATATCGATGGATACCGCAGCACTTACACTGTCATGACGGATGTGACAGAGCTGGTTCAGATGAAAAACGAACAGGAAATGTTAATGCAGGCCATGAAGGTCAGTGTCAGCCGGCATCTGGTAGACGAACATTTCACTGTAGTCTGGGCTAACGAGTTTTATTACCAGCTCATAGGATATACCAAATCAGACTATGAAGCGCAGTTTCATAACCACTGTGACGAGTACTTCAAGGGGAGGGAAGGGAGCTGGGAAAAAATACATGAAAAGATTCAGGAGATGTATGGGGCAGGTGAAAAAGTTATGAACTATTTTTGCCTCTTAAAATTCCGGACGGTTCCACACGCTGGGTAAAAATGGTGGGGTTTTTCACAGAGGAGTACCAGGATGGAAGGCAGCTGGCTTATACCACTATGGTGGATGTCACTGATTTGATGCAGATTCAGCAGGAAAAAGCGGTAGCCTATGAAAATATACCGGGTTTTATAGTCAAACACCGCATATTGCCTGACCGAATTGTTATGGTAGATGCCAGCGAACGGATCAATGATATGTTTGATTTGGATATGAGCCGCCTGGAGACCTTTGATGTATACGCCTGGCTGCAGCCGGAAAGCCGTGCCATAATCGAAGCCAGCCATTCCCGGCTCCGCAGGGGGGGAACCTTTTGACGAAACCATATGTTTGAAAGATAAATACCATAAAGAACGATGGTTCCGGATTCATAGCACCTGCATTGATTTTATAGCTTCCGACCCGGTTTATCTGACCGTCTTTATTGATGTTACAGATATCACCGAGCTGCGTGAACTCAAGAGGGAACTGGAAGAGCGCACAGACATGCTCAATACGGCTCTGAAGGCAGCTGAACGCGCAAACCGCGCGAAGTCAGACTTTTCTCCCGAATGAGCCACGATATCCGTACACCAATGAATGCGATTTTGGGAATGACTGCCATTGCTTCGTCTCACGTTCATGATCCGGAGAGAATCAGGGATTGCCTGGATAAGATTACAGTCTCCTCTAAGCTGTTGCTGAGTCTCATTAATGAAGTGCTGGACATGTCAAAAAATCGAGAGCGGACGTCTTGTTCTGGCGGAGGAAGAGGTGAATCTGGGGGAACTTGTACAGGGAGTGGTTACCATGGTGCAGCCTGAGATAAACCACAAGGATTTAGTATTTAAGACCTATGTAAACAGTGTTGCCCATGAAATCGTTATTAGCGATATGCAGCGGCTTCAGCAGATTCTGCTGAACCTTCTGTCAAACGCGGTAAAGTATACGCCCAAAGGTGGAAAGATCCGGCTGGAGATCAATGAAAGGCCCTCTGAACAGCCGCACAAGGCCTTCTATCAGTTTGTGATATCCGACACCGGAATCGGTATGAAGCCAGATTTTTTAAACAGGGTGTTTGACCCCTTTGAGCGGGCTGAGGATACTAGAATCCAATCCGTGCAGGGCACAGGTTTGGGCCTGTCTATCTGCAGGAGTATCGCTGAATTGATGGGCGGCAACGATTGAGGTGAACAGCACCTATGAGGTGGGAAGCAGGTTCACAGTTACGGTCTGTCTGCAGATTCAGGAGGAGCCATTGGATGAGAGCACTTTCGCCGGGCTCAGGATTTTAATTGCGGATGACGATGAGACTGTCTGTCAAAGTACTTGCGAGAGGCTAAAAAGAGCTGGGCATAGCGGCAGAGTGGGTGACCAATGGAAGGGCAGCCATAAAAAAATAGAACAGGCGCAGGCAAATGGGGCAGAATACTTTACAGCTATTTTGGACTATAAAATGCCTGGAATGGACGGAATTGAGACTGCCAGGAGAATTCGGGAGAAGGCGGGGGCGGAGTTTCCTATTATTATAATTTCAGCTTATGATTTATCAGAGCAGATGGATGTAGCCAGACTGGCGGGGGCAAATGGGTTTATCACGAAGCCGCTTTTTTGGCTCCAGGCTGGTATTTAAGCTGAAGCAGCTCATGGACGGTAAAAAGCAAAATGCTGGAGCCGTTGCCGCTGCTCGCTGGGTCCTATGAGGACAAGCGTATTCTTTTAGTGGAGGATAATGAGTTGAACCGTGAAATTGCGGTGGAACTTTTGTCAAGTACCGGAGCTGCGGTGGATACGGCACAAAACGGTAAGGAAGCGGTAGCAATGGTGGAAAATGCCCTGCCAGGTACTTATCATTTGGTCTTTATGGATATGCAGATGCCGGTCATGGACGGATGCACTGCGGCCAAAGAAACCGAAAGCTTTCGCGGAAGATGTAAAAAGTCTCCCGATCATAGCAATGACAGCCAACGCCTTTGCGGATGACAGGAAAAGGACAAGAGAGGCGGGTATGAATGGTCATTTGGCAAAGCCCGTAGACATGGAACAGTTGGGGCAGATTCTGCGAAAATGGCTGTAAGCAGAAAGGCACAAAATACACAATGATGACTAGTATTATATGATGAAGATGGATGAAATATAAAATATGGATGAATTTACAAAGGGATTAGATGGACTAAATGAATTAATCTACCTGTCCGACATTCATACCTACGAATTGCTCTATATCAATGAATGCGGAATGCACCAGTTTGGGCTGGAAAACAGGGAAGGGATAGCAAAACGAAAATGCTATGAGGTACTGCAGAACAAAAATCCCCGTGCAGCTTCTGCACAAAACCATCTGCTGAGCAGGGATAAATATTATGAATGGGAAACCCACAATGAGGTGACAGGGCGCCAATACCTTCTGAAGGATAGGCTGGTGGAATACGGTGGACAAGAAGTGCGCATGGAAATCGCTTTGGATATCACCAGGGTGGCAAATCAGGAGCAGCAGATCCAAACCATGTTTGAAAACGAAAAGGTGGCTATGGACTGTGCCCGAAAGATGCAGGAATCGGAAGATGAGGAAGAAACCATCAATATGGTGCTGGCAGAACTTGGTCAGCGCTTGAGGGGAGACAGGACCTATATATTTGAAATATGTGGAAAGAAGATGTCCAATACCTATGAATGGTGTGCTCCCGGGATTCCATCGGAGCTGCGGGAGCTTCAATCTATACCCACAGTTATCTGTCACCACTGGATTGCAGGTTTTCTGCAGGCAAAGCCATATGTACTCAAAGATTTGGAGACGCATAAGGACACCGAGCCTGAGGAATATAACCGGCTTAAGAGGCAGGGGATACATGCCTTGATTGCAGTGCCTCTGTTTGAACAGGGAGTTTTATCCGGTTTTTGGGTATTGACAATCCACCACTGGAAAACGGAGGAAATATTACCGAGATCCTGCAGCTGATTGCCTATTTTATACAAAGTGCATTGACACGCAAAAAGCAACTGAGAAATTGCGTAAGATGACCTATACGGATGAAATGACAGGAGTGAAAAACAGGAACGCGTTTATTCATAAAATTGAACAGCTCAATGCCAGAATACACTCCGGTGAGTCAGGGCTGGTTGATGTGGGGTTTGGAATAATTTTTGCGGATGTAAACGGTTTGAAGGAGCTGAATGACACGGTAGGACATTCAGCAGGTGATCAGCTTTTTACGCGACGCGGCAGGAAAAAATTTCAAAGGTGTTTCCCCTGCTGATGTTTACCGGACAGGCGGGGATGAATTTGTCGTTTTATGTAATGACATTCGGGAGGAAATATTTCGGAAACAAGCTGAAAAATTGAGGCATAGTCTGCAGGGGGATGAAAGACATGCAAACACTGCCTCTATAGGTGTAAGCTGGTCCGGTCAGGCGGTCTATCTTGAGGAGATCATCAATGAGGCGGAAGCTGACATGTATGAGGAGAAACGGCAGTATTACGTTGAAAACTGCTGCAGGGATCGGCGAAAACGCATTTCTGAGGGTGAGTCTGATACATATACAACTCTTCTTTTAAATGACGTTGATGTAGTTGCAATGGCATCGGAGCTTCTCCATACAATACTTGAGAACTGGGACGATGAAAAGATAGCGTACCTTTTGGATAATACTTTTACCTTATTTGAAGAGGAACACCAGGTGATTTATCAGAGGGAGGAAGCAGTAGCGTACCTGAAAAGACAACAGGAAAAGAATAAAGGATTGTTGATTAGGGATATGCAGTTTGTGCGCAAGCGTGTGATTCGCGGTATCAGTATCATTAGCTGTTATGGATGGCTGGATTGGAAAGAAGAGTTGAAAACGTGCAGCATTCCAATGGAAATGACTTTGGTATGCATACAAAAATTAGGGCGGGGCAAGTGCCTGTATATGCACAGCACCAATATTTATTACCGGAGCCAATACGAGAAAACCCTCTACCAGGTGAGAAATGACACCCTGTTGAATATGATAACGCGTTCAAAGAGAGGAGATCTGCCCTTGATTTATCTGAAAATCGGAATGAGTGGGCAGCTCTTTTTCGAATACTGTCAGACTCATTTGTATTAATCGCAAACGATTATTCCAATATTTATTTTGTAGACATCCAGAAGGATTCCTATGTGGCTCTGAAGACAGAGGGAAGTTCCGGTCTCTGGTGGGTGTGGCCGGCAATTATACAGGGATTAACCGGGATTATGCGGAGCGTTATATGGATGAGAAAAATAAAACACAGTATCTTAAATTTACCAGCAGAAAGAATCTGTTGGATAATCTTGAAGATGGCAAACACTTTATACAAATGTCTTTTTCTGTTGCAAAGGATACGGAAGACGCGGGGAGAACGGTGGAGATTAATATATGGCTTGGCATCCTGGAGCAGAATGTGGTGAGCGTGTTTGCTTTTCATAATATCACGGATTCCACTGCTATAGTGCCGGTTAGTGATAATGACATACTGACTGGTCTGTTAAGTTACGAAAAAATTCAGGGAAATTGGTCAACAAAATCGTAGATAAGGATGGAGGTGGCTGGGCCATCATATCCATTGATATCCAAAATTTCAAATATATAAATGAAATTTTGGGATATCAGAGGGGGACAACATATTAAAAGCATTGTCGGAAAAACTGCCGCTCTTGAATGAGAAACAAAAGACTCACCACACAAGAGTGACAGCGGATGTCTTTTTTTGTCATTGGTACCCTGGAAGAAATCTCCTGAGGAATTAACTCAGAGTATAAAGGATATAACGGAACAATTTTGTGCGGAACAGAAGGCTAAAATTGAAAATATTAAGATTGTACTGCGTGCAGGGGTTTATTTTCTGGATCGCTCATGTGCGAAGATTGACACGGCTATTGACCGTGCGAATATAACACGCAAATACATTGATCAAAGCATCCAAAATGAGATCTGTATATATGGACACGAGATTACACGGAAAAGCACGATGAAAAGCCGGATTATTGCCACAATGGACAACGCGTTAAAAGATCACGCCTTTCAGGTGTGGCTTCAGCCCAAAGTAGAACTGACGGGGAATAAGCTTTGTGGAGCTGAAGCGTTGGTACGGTGGAGGCAGGAAGATAACTCCTATATTTATCCAGACGAATTTATTCCTGTGTTTGAGGGCAATGGGTTTATTACGGCATTAGACTTTTTATATTGGATACCGTTTGTGCTAAGCTTGCGGAGCAAAAAGTAAGGGACTGTCCAGCGCAGTCAGAATCAGTATTAACCTCTCAGCTGTGGATGTGGTTCGCGAGGGGATTGAGGATGCATTGACTGAGATCGCGGACCGTTATCAAGTTAAACATTCTTCTCTGGAATTTGAATTGACAGAGACTGCATATTTTAATAATTCGAATGTGGCAGCCAAGGTAATGGAGCGATTGAGGAAAGAAGGATTCTATACCTCGGTAGATGACTTTGGAAAGCGGCTACAGTGTTATGAATTTAATGATCAATATGCCAGCAAGCGTGGTAAAGATCGACCGTGTCTTCATGCTGGATTGCCTAAAAACAGAGAGAGGACGTTCATTTTAGAAAAACTGATAGGGATGATCCATGAACTGGGATGCCGTGCCCTGTGCGAAGGAATAGAGACAAGAGAGCAGTGTCGGCTGCTGGCAGAGATGGGATGCGATGAAGGACAGGGATATTATTTCATGAGACCTATGCCAATGGAAACATTTTTTGAAAAATATAAGTAAATACCAAACAAAGAAAGGGAAAAGGGGGATACTGGATACCAGCGGATTCCATTGGAAAAGGGATTGGTAGCAGGTCCTGCGATAATCAAGCCCAATATAGATGAACTGGAAACGCTGCTCGGAGCCTCTTTATCAAAACTGGAGGATATTATTGCCGGAGCTATTAAACTGCGGGACAGAGGGCCGGAAGCAGTAGTGGTTTCTCTCGGAAGTAAAGGGCTGTTATGGTCACAGAAGAGGGCGTTTATCTTGGCCAGCCCCCGCTTATCTCAGCGGTGAACACCGTGGGCTGCGGGGACTTCATGACAGCGGCCTTAGCGGTGGGACTTTACAGGGATTATGGCATACAGGAGATACTGCGCTATGGAGTGGCGGTTTCAGCAGCCAATGCCATGAGCCTTCAGACCAGGCATTTCCGGCAGGAGGATTTAAACTATATTTGTGCATTAATCGTGTGCTGTTTTTTATAAGCGCACAAGCTTGCGCGTCAGGCAAATGAGACGGGGGAAACGGTGTGGCGGAAATGTTATCCGTGGAAAAGTCAAAATTGGACTCTTCCATGGATAATTTTTATATCTTTAATTTATAAGATTTTTTTAATGAAATATATATTGTGTAAATGCAATATATATTTGACATTCGTTAGGGCCGAGAGTATACTTTAGACATAGAGGAACATGGGCTTAAGATATAAGCAGGGGAGTCGCAAAAGAGAGACGAGGAGGAGGGATATGAAGAATCTGAAAATGAAGATGGCGCGCATGGAAAAGGGTATCTCACAGACAGAGCTGGCGAACCGGGTGGGAGTGGCGAGGCAGACCATCGGAATGATTGAGGCGGGTGCCACAATCCCACATTAAGACTTTGTACAGCCATCTGCAGGGAACTTGGCAAAACATTAAATGATCTGTTTTGGGAGGAGGAGAGCTGATGAAGAAAAGTGGACTTGATGAGAGGCAGGAGTGGGTTGCATTTAGAATTGGCACATACAGTTTCTACGTCATGTTTGTAGTTTGCATGATAGTGATTATTGCAGAGTTGATATGGAAAGGAGACTTGGGAAATGTACTTGGTGAAACAATTATTTTTGTTGCCGGTGGTGGGAGTTTTCTGATTGGATGTATCAAAAGTGGAATGTGGACAAAAACAGGATGGAAGATGAGTACACTTCAGAACTTACTGGGAGGCATCATTTTTTCAGGGAATATTCACTGCTTTTTATGCAGTGGCTCTCAGCCGTAAACTGAGCGGGAATGTCAACATCACAAAATATGTAATCTTGTTTTTTTTAGGAATATCGGTTCTGTGTTGTGCCTGCGTGGAAATATTGGGAAGACTGGCGCAGAGTAAGAAAGAAAAGCAGGAACGCAAATATTCAGAGTAAAGGAGTGGATCGTATGGATAAAGATAAATTTATAAAAATCACGTCAACACAGAGCAGGGCAGAGGCGGAACAGATTGTACAGATTTTAAAGGAAAACAATATTGCTGCCTACAGCCAGGGGGGAGTCATGAATATTTATATGGGCACTTCTGTCACAGGGGAAGATATTTTCGTTTCAGAGGCAGACCAAGAGGCAGCAAAAACTTTTGGAGGAGTTTCAGCCAATAAAGACAAGTGCGGATTTTATGAAAAATCCTTTGACACGAAGGCAAAAGATATTGAACTGGATTGTTTTGGCTGTGGTCATTATAATTCTTCTGTGCTCCATTTTATTGCCTTTTTCTAAAAACACTTCGATTCTGGCCTATGTGGGAGGATCGATTACCACGTTGATGATTAACTATGCATATGACTTAAGCGCCAATCAACTGCTGAACTCCTACAATATCGGCATAGAAATCATGCAGGGTATTTCCGGAAGTCTGGGGTTGTTCTCACGGTACCAATCACTGCCTTTCTGGCCTCAATACTGGTTACACACAAAAGACCACGGAGCTAAAAAGGAGCCTTTGCTCCATAGCCGTTACGGCTATGTGGCAAAGGCTCCTTGGGCCTTAATCGTCAAATTCGTACTGAAATACTTGATTCAGGATATCTTCCACTTCATCCACATAATCTTCAGCAGATTCGGTTTTTCCTGTCAGAGAACGGTAGACAGCACGGGAAATCTTACCGGCATGGTAATCGTCCTCAATATCGTCTTCTATTACATCCAGAGCGTTGCTTACCTTATCCAGCTTATTTTCCCAGGTGTAGTAAAGAACACGGCGTTCCGTAAAGTCTGTGGGGAGCTGAAGGGAGGAGATTTCAGCTTCGTATTTTGCTGCTTTTGCTGCCTGGGCATCTATCTTTTGGTGTACTTTGATTTTAGATCGGAGGCAGAAGAATTAGTTTTCTTTTTACCGTAAAAAGTACGTGAGGCCGACAGCTTTGTACCTTTGATCCGTACGGTGATTTTAGCCTTTCCTGCTTTTAATGCCTTTATTTTTGTATCATCATCTCTTTTCTCCAAAACCCTCAGAACCTTGGGATTACTGCTGGTCCAGATAATGTTCCTGTCTCTTACCTCTGCCTCATCCGGCAGGATTTCACTGTCTAATTTCAGTTTCTGTCCAACCCGAAGCACACGTTTGGAGTCCTCGATGGAAATAGATTCTGCTTTTGGAGCGGCCGCAGCGGTCATTCCTATAAGTAAGGATACAGCAGTAATACATAATAATGTTGAAAGTCTTTTCTTCGTCTTCATAGCTCATTTTCCTTTCCATTAAATTGAATAATGTGTACGAACACATATTTCGAATTGCTAATCATAGTCATCATCATAGTCGTCATCATCATAGTCATCATCATAGTCGTCGTCACTGTCATAGTCATCACTGTCATGGTAATCGTCGTCATCGTCGTCATGGCTGCTATTATAATCATCATTAAAGCTGTCGTCCCAATCATCGGGATCACCCTTTGAGCCATAGGTATTGCTTTTGGGATTCTGGACTGAACGGGGATTCTCCTTAACCGAAGGAGCATCTGTCGGATTGCCTTTTTCTGGCTTTCCTGTTCTTCTTCGAGTTTCTTCCAAATTCTCCATCAGGCTTTCATCGGCTTCATATCCGGCAAAGCCGGATATGTCAATTTTCCGGCTGCGGATGATCTCTGCGATTTCTTCCATGGACATGTGTGCCAGCTCCTCCAGTGAGAGAGAAGCATCCTGCTGCGTCAGTTTCAGGAGGAAGGAGGCCTTTCCCACAGATATGCCGTACTTTTTGCAATCTCCTGAATATCTTTTGTCTCAGAAATCTGCTGTTCATAGATATCAGCTGAGATATCACTCTGAGATAGCGTTTCCCGGATGTCCAGAACAATGGAATCTTTGATCTGATCCGCCTTTACGGTATCTTTGTTTGAGACAGAGACCAGAATCGTATTTGTGAGTTCTGTGATATATCCGTTTCGAACCATGGAACCGATCAGTGCGTTGACAGCCACATCCAAATCTGTTTTATACAGGTTCATACCAGCCAGGATTGTTTCCCCGTCTGCATTGAGTGGAGTTACATCTAGAACCAAATCTTTTTTATTTACCTTAAGCTCCAGGCTGGGATTGACATCAGACTGATTACCGTGTCCGTGAGCAGATTGCCTGAGTAATAGATAACTCCTAAGAGGAGAATCAGGCAGGCGGCCAGGACTGCTGCAGTGCGGTACAAAGCCTTGGACCTGGAGGCCGGCTGGGGCAGCCAGTCCTCAGAGGCAGTCTCTGAAAACGGTGCGTTGATGATCTTGGAATATACGTCCGGGGCAATATCCCCTATACCCTTTGCAAGAGTGTCTTCCATTCTTTTATTCATAAGGGATTCGCCTCCTTCCAGGTGCTTTCTCAGCTTTTTCATACCACGGCTGTACTTAGACAGTACAGTGGAAAGGGAAGGGATAACAGGGAGGCGATCTCACGATGCTTCATGCCTGTGTTGGCATGGAGAATGATGATCTGCCGCTCCTCATCTGTGAGGATGGAGAAAGCGGCCTCCAGCAGCAGCTTTGTCTCCTTATCCTCAATGGATGAGAAGTCCAGATGGTTCTGCAGATCTTCATATCGATATACAGATATCTGCTGTTCCCTTCGCAATTGCATATAAGCCAGATTTCTGGCAATGGTAAAGATCCATGCCAGCGGCTTTCCCTGGGCCCTGTAGAGATGGGCGCTGGCTCTGATCTTTATGTATGTGTCCTGAAGAACATCCTCGGCATTGTGCTGGTTTTTCAGGATGGAGAGGGATATCCATACACAGCCTGGTAGGTATGGTAATAGAGGGATTCTAAAGCCTGCATATCTCCACCGGCGATCCGTGGTAGGAGGGTATCATCCAGGGCAGTACATAGATTGGGATGCTTCTTTTGTTCATCCGGAATTACACAAAATAGAATCATTTCTTCCCCTTTCTGCCTATATAATGCATGAGCAGACCATTTTATTGCAGGAAAATGAAAAAAATAAAATTAATCTAAATAAATTTCTTTTAAATGTTTCTGACGGCTGTGGTCCAGTCCAAAAGCGGTTTCAAAAATTCAGCGGGAGAGCTGCTCTGGGCGTCTATGATATCAAACAAACTGTCAATATAACTCTCTTTCACACCCAGCAGGCAGTCTGCCAGAGCAAAGGTATCTGTATCAGGCAGTTTGTCGGCCAGTATATTTGCCGCAGCCATTATCTTGTCTTTGAGAAAACGCCTGTCATGAGATAGTCCTCCACAATCAGTTCCCTGGGGACATCCAAAGCCAGAAGCACCAGGGCAGTTCCCAGACCGGCCCGGTCTTTTCCGGCGCTGCAGTGCCAGAGAGTAGAGCCTTCCGTCTGGTTTTCCAGCAGTTTCAGGAAGGAGCCGTATTGGGATCTGGAAAATTCTGTCTCTGTGATAGAACGGTAGATAGAAGTCATGTATTCTTCCGGTGACTGCCGCCTCTTCGCCAGCTCTGTGAAGAGGCCGGTAAAGAGCTGCCGGTCTTCCTTGGATTCATGGGTAATTCCCATCGTGCTCTCATCCATGATGGGAAGATGACAGAATACAGTATCCGGCAGGGAAATTTCAGGCTTTTCCTGCCGCTCCAGGCCAGTACGGAAATCTACTACCGTCCTGAGTGCGTACTCCTCTTTTAGAATTCTTCGGTCTTCCAGAGTGGTTTCGAGAGCTCGCTGCTTCGCAAAAGTCTTTTTGGGCGTATTTTATGACCGTCCGTGGTTTCAAACCCTCCCAGATCCCTGGTGTTTACAGCGCCTGAGAGAGGGATTCGTTATCTTCATGGTATTTCCTCCTAAAATTCAATTTTCAACCTGACGTATATTTGAAATGTCCGTATCAATTACCATGGAGTAATTGGTGTGATAAATGACAAATCCGGGTTTTCCGCCGTTTGCTTTCTTGACGTGTTTCTTCTGAATGTAATCAATCGCCTTACTGTTCCTGGAATAGTGGGCCGCCAGCCTGGCAGCTTCCTCGAAGGTAGAGTCGGGAAGTTCTCATCTGTGCCGGCCTTTACAATAACGTGGGAGCCGGGAGCGCCCTTGGCGTGGAACCACCAGTCATTGCCG
>VOFB01003539.1_pt1 | contig 68598 bp, 85 predicted proteins | sample 5384141 | NCBI WGS metagenome assembly VOFB01 (sample SAMN12384721, study PRJNA508395) | human gut metagenome | isolation source: healthy gut A | host: Homo sapiens
CTATAACAATGGTTCAGAAACCATTCCGGCAAAAGCTCCAGGCAGTACCTTACTATGCGTGGAACAACCGGGGGAGATAATGATATCTATGGACAGAACAACGGCACCAAGATGCTGATCTGGACCAAGGCAAGCGGAGAGGCCCCGGACAGGGCGGTTGAGGAAGCCATAGAGAAGATCAATGCCATCGGAACCGTGGAGGCCACAGAGGCATGCCGGGCCAGGATAGAAGCGGCACGCGCAGCGTATGATGCGCTGAGCGAGGCACAGCAGGCAAAGTGACAAACGCAAAGACTCTGACTGACGCAGAGGCTGAGTATGATCGTCTGATGGAGGAGGAGCACGCAGTAGAGTGGGCAATTCAGCTGATCGACCGCGTGGGCGTTGTTAGCCTGGATTCCAAGGCAGCCATTGAGGCAGCCCCGTACAGCCTACAACGGACTTAACGACGAGCAGAAGGCGCTTTGACAAACCTGGATGTACTGGAGATAGCAGAAAAGACGCTTCAGAAGCTGGAAGCAGATAAGGTAAGTGCAAACAAAGTGGCAGAACTGATCGGCAAGATCGGTGAGGTTACTTTATAATTCCAAGCAGGCAATCGAAGCAGCCAGAAAGGCATTTGACCAACTGACCTCATCCCAGAAGGGCATGGTGGAAAATCTGGACAACTGACCACAGCGGAGCAGGCATACGCAGCTATGACAGCGGGTGATGAGGCTGCGGCTGGTGTGGTTGCAGATATGATCGCCGGACTGGACTCCATTGACGCAGATTCCAGAAATGTCATGGTTCAGGCAGTGCGTGCAGCATACGATGCACTGACTGGAGAACAGAAAAGTTGGTTAAAATGTAAATGTTCTGACAGCAGCGGAGAAGGCTATTGAAGGATTGGAAAATAAGGCTGCGGCTGACGAGGTATCCGCTCATTGGAGCATTGAAGAATGTGACTTTGCGAGACGCCTCCAAGGTGGAGACAGCCCGTGCGGCATACGAAGGACTCACCTCTGCCCAGAAGGCGCTGGTGACCAATGTGAATGTCCTCACAGCAGCAGAGAGTACACTGAAAAAGCTTGAGCAGCAGGCAGCAGATAAGGATAAGGCCGATGAGGTGATGGTTCTGATCAGCAGAATCGGCTCAGTGAACAGTGAGTCTGAGGATGCCATAGAAGCGGCCCGCAGGGCATATGAAAACTTACCGATGCGCAGAAGGCGCTGGTGAGCAACGTGGATATCCTGACGGCAGCGGAAAAAGCTTTTGCTGATCTGGGAGCTGACAAAAAAGCAGCGGACAGTGTGACCGCTCTGATTAACAAGATCGGTACTGTGGGACGGGAATCCGGGAAGCCATTGAGGCAGCCCGCAAGGCGTACGATGCTCTGACTCCGTCTCAGAAAACAATGGTAGGAAATTTGGATACACTCACAAAGGCTGAGCAGGCTTATGCCGGAATGACTTCCGGGGATGCAGCGGCAGCAGGTGTGGTGGAAAACATGATCCGAAATCTGGGAACCATCACTCTGGACAGTGAGAATGTCATCAAGGCAGTCCGCGCAGCATATGACAGCCTGACGGATGCTCAGAAGTCACTGGTAGGAAACGCGGAGGATCTGGCAAAGGCAGAGAAAACCCTGACTGATCTGAAGAACCAGAAGCCGGAGACTCCGGTACAGCTGGCTGCACCTGAGGTGAAGTCTGTAAAGAGCAGTATTTCCAAGAAGGAAGCCGGCAGGGTAAAGATCACAGTATCCAGGGCTGAGGCAGGACAGACTGTGGAGGTATACCGCAAGGTAGGAAGCAGCGTGAAGCTCGTAGGCTCCACCACAGGAACCTTTGTATACGATGCAAAACCTGTGAGCGGAAAGAAGGCAAGCTACTACGCAAAGGCAGTTTCAAGGATACGGCCAAGTACACAGACAGTGCGGACAGCAAAGCGGTTAGCATTACATTACCGGCAGATACCAGGAAGGTGACGGTAAAAGCACTGGGCAGGAAACAGGTACGCATCACCTGGTCTAAGGTGAAGGGTGCTAAGAAATACTACATTTATCGCTCTGCAAGTAAAAATAGCGGTTATATGAGGATCGCCTCTCTGAAGGCTGCCAAGCGCACATATACGGATAAGAAGGCCAAGGCAGGGAAGAAGTATTACTACAAGATAGTAACACAGAAGAGCGGTGGTTACAGCGGAGGAAAGATATCCAGAGCGGTGAAGGTAAAAAAAATAAGTGGAAGTGTGAAGCTGCTAGACAACACTGACAGGAAAATACTGGCTTCAGCATACATGTTGATGTTGAAAGCCAGTATTTTCATAATAGTATGGATCAACAGGCTAAGAAAAGGAGTTAAGTATGAAAAAGACAATTGTGGAAAAGAGCAGCGGCTTTGTTTACAGCCGGCGTTGTTCTGGCTACCTCTGTTCCTGCGGGGAGCCTGACGGTAAACGCGGCCGAAAAAAAAAGAGGTTAGCTATGAAGAAATCCGGCCATATTATAATGTGGACTGCGGGGATTTTGACGTGACCACACCGCCTGCCGGAGAAGACTTTGGCAAATTTCAGAGCGTCACGGAGCAGGTCTGGGGGAGGATACCGGTACAGGGATATACTTGGGGAATTGTCGATGACTATGACGTGACCCCGCCGGAGGCAAACCTGAACCCCAGTAATGGAGAGGATTCGCACAAACTGGACCTGGGCCCAGGAAATGGGGGGATACACCGTAGATTCTCCCAAGACAGCCACAAACCGTTACACCAAAAACCAGTGGGAAAGCAGCGGTTCCTTTGGTCAAAACCCGTAAATTGGACTATACTTTGAGCTGCCAAAGGGAACCTATGACGTGGAGCTTGCCTGTGTTGACCCATGGAATTGTTCAAAAAACCTACGATTTTCCTGAACCTGGATAAGGATTCCCAGGTGGACTTTGGGGAATGTGCAGCGGGTAATAACGTAAGCAGGGAGATCAACCTCTCAGATGGTGAGGATTTGACCGTAAACTTCCGCGCACAGGGGGATAATAATAAGGCAATCAATGTATCTTACATAGTAATTTCAAATCCGGAATATAAGAATCTGTACAAGGCATATACAGCCGCAACCGTGGAGGGCACTGCAAAGGGGAACTTTGAGCTGCCCCAGGGTACTGGTGAGACAGCCATTGCGTGGACCAGCTCCAATGAGAATGTGATTCAGGTAAATGGTTCAGTGGCTGAGGTGACAAGAGGAGACAGAGCAGAAAAGGTGACCTTAACGGCTGTGATTTCCGACAGCCAGTACTTTGTGAAAAAGGAACTGGAAATCAGAGTACCTGCCGAGAACTCGGTAGACAGCAATGTAGCTATAAAGGAGTTTCCAAATACCAGCGTGGAGATCACTGATGACTACTATGTAAACTCCTACAAAAAAGAGGTGGACTACCTGCTGAGCCTGGAAACAGACCGCCTGCTTGCGGGTTTCAGGGAGACAGCCGGATATGCCGCTGGCTATGACGAGGCAAAAGAGAGAAAAGAGCTGATGCGGAACCAGACCAGGTATGACGGATGGGAAAACACCCTGATCGGAGGCCACACGATTGGGCACTATATGTCAGCGATCGCACTGGCATATGCCAATCCCCAGGCCCACAGGAGCAAAAGTCAGCCCTGCTGGCAAAAATAAATGCCTGCGCGGACGGACTGAGGGAGTGCCAGGAACTCACAAAGGGAAGCAGCCGCTGCAAGGAAGGGTTTATCTTCGGAGCTACCATACCCAACCCTGATGTATTGAGAGCCAGTTCAACAATTACGACGGTCAGGGGAGCCAGCAGCGGCCACTCGGGTGGCCTGGTACACCACACACAAGATCTTGGCCGGACTGGTGGATCTCTATAAATATGCGGGCAATGAGACAGCGCTGAAGACAGCCGTGGATCTGGGAATCTGACTTACAACCGTGCGAGCCAGTGGGATGCCGCCACAAAGCAGAGAGTGCTGAATGTGGAGTATGGCGGAATGAACGATGCGTTATATGAACTGTACGCCTGCGTGGAAAACAACCGGGAATACAGTCAGTACAGCAGTAAGATTCTCAAAGCTGCAGAGCAGTTTGACGAGACCAGCTTGTTTGAGCGGGTAAAAAGCGGCGGAAGCAACATTTTAAATGGCAAACACGCCAACACTACCATCCCCAAATTTGTCGGTGCAATAAAGCGCTATCTGGTTTTGGGGGAGGATGAGAGTCTATCTGGAATACGCCGAAAAGTTCTGGGATATGGTGGTCAGCCATCACACCTATTTGACGGGCGGAAACAGCGAGAACGAGCATTTCGGTGCAGACGATGTCTTATACGGTGAGCGCACCAACGTAAACTGCGAGACCTGCAACACTTACAATATGCTCAAGCTCACCCGGGATCTCTACCGGGCCACCGGGGATAAGAAATATGCCGACTACTATGAAAATACTCTGATCAATGCTATTATGTCCTCCCAGAACCCGGAGACTGGCATGAGTATGTATTTCCAGCCTATGGCCACTGGATACCAGAAAGTGTTCGGAAAACCCACCACAGATTTCTGGTGCTGTACCGGAAGCGGAATGGAGAACTTTATCAAGCTGAACGACAGCATTTACTTCCAGATGGATAACAGTGTCATTGTCAACCAGTACCTGAGCTCTGAAGTGACCTGGGAAGAAAAGAACGTAAAGCTGGTGCAGACATCAGGCATCCAGCGCATTGAATCCGAGGAATCCGTGATAAAGGTAGAGGCTCTGGATAACACACAGAAGTCCGCAGTACAACTGGCCCTGCGCATTCCGGACTGGGTAGCGGATCAGGGCAATACCATGAAGGTCTGGGTTAATGAAACAGAAGTGTCTGCCCCGGTATACTTTGACTTTGAAGGCAGAGAAGCCTATGGAGATGCCGTGAAGCAGCATGGATACATTGCAGTGAATGTAAAAGGCGGCGACACCGTAAAGGTACAGACACCTATGGAGACTGCAGCCTTTAACCTTCCGGACGGCGATGGCGTGAATACCTATGCATTTAAGTACGGCCCCGTGATGCTCAGCGCAAAGCTTGAAATGACCCAAGCAAGCAGACAGAGACCTCCACGGTGTGGCAGTGCGCAAGCCTTCCACCAGCGCGGTTACAAGTGACCGGATCAGCATCTACGGAGCGGACTCAGTAGAGGCGTACATGAAGGATATCGACAAAAACATGGTGCGCACAGCGGGCAATGTGTTCCGCCTGCAGGGAGCAAACTGCACCTATGATTTTGTACCCCACTATAGCCAGTACACAGACAACTATGGAATTTACTGGACCTACTATGTAGGGGCCAAGGATTCGGCATCCATCATAAGTGAAAAGGATGTCAACCGGAAAACCGGGTTACCATAGACAGCCTTCAGGCAGGGTATGGTCAGTATGAGCCGGGTCTGGACCCGAACACAGGAAATGTGGGAAGCTCTACAGAGCACATCCGCTATGCAACAGCCGGCGGATACTTTGAGTATGAGATCAAAGTGGATGCCAGGGAAAAAATTACCTGATGCTGACACTGAGAAGGGAAGATGACGGTAAGCCCCTCAAGGTGTCCTCAGGCGGCGTGACGTTGTTTGAAAGCTCTGCCTTGGACAGCAGCGCTAAAGAAGCGGAGCAGGGACTGTTATCGGACAGCGACTTTAAGAAATACTATCAGATGAGAGTGGAAATACCGGAAACAGTGATGGGCACCAAGTATCCAAACAGTGAGGGCTTCGATGTGGTTCGTTTCCGGTTTGAGGGTACCGCTACAGAGGCTTCCGCCTGCCTGTACAATTGGTCCTACTGCGTAAGAGGATACCAGGATCCCAACAAGCTGAAAAGTCTCAAAGTGGAAGGACAGGCTGTGGACCTCCAGTCCGGAAGCTATACCCTGAAACTGGACAGCGCGAAGGACACCTTTAACGTTCAGGCCGAGATCGAAGACAGCAAGGGATATGTGGCAGTAAACGGAAAGGCCTTTGAGGAGGCACAGGATGCGGAGATTGAACTTACCGGCTACAGCAGGAAGCTACCGGGTGGAAGTATATGCGGAGAGCTTTGAACTGGCGGATTCCTTTACCATCCAGGTAAAACAGGATACCTCAGACATTGATTTCAGCAAGAACATAATAAAATATTATTCCTTTGATGAGACACTGGATGACGCCAAAACCGTTAAGAAGGATTCTGTGCCTCCTGAAATAAACAAAACGCCTGCTTATACGGACGGGGCTAACGAAAAAGTCTGGAAAGGCTCTGAGCCTGGACGGCACCTATGGTCTTCTGATGGGCAGTGCAAAGGATTTGGGCGAGAGCTATACAGTATCCTTCTGGATGAAGCCCGGAAATATTGGCAAGGACGTAGACCCCACTTTCTGTGCAGGAACCTTCAGCCCGGAATATTGGCTGAGCGCTACCTTTGACGCAAAGCTTTGGTCAAAGAACGGGGACTATATAGCCACAAATTCATCCAATGCCTACCGCAGCGGGGAATGGCAGTATGTATCCATCGTAGTGGACGCCAGCAAGGCCGGCTCCCAGGACGGACGAGTGACGGGAAGCCTGTATGTAAACGGACAGATGGTATCCAGCGGAGATGTGGCAAAGGGAATCATGACAAACAATGGCGCTAAGCTGTACTTTGGCGTAAACGCCTGGGATGCCTACTATAAAGGAGCACTTGATGATCTGATCATGCTGAATACTGCACTTGGCAAGCGTGAGATCAACGCCTTCATGGACGGAACGATCGGAACAGACGGAAAGGTTCAGGAACCTGAACCGGATGACAGGGAAGAGATTGCCGCAGCGAAAGCTACCTTACGGGAAAAAATCACAAAGGCGGAAGCATACCAGGCATCAGACTACACTCCCGATACCTTTGGCGTGCTGGAGACAGCGATTGAGGACGGAAAGAAAGTTCTCACAGATGAAGCCGCCACACTGGATGAGGTGCTTGCAGCAATCACGGTACTGGATGAGGCCGAAGAGGGATTGGAGAAAGCAGAGACACCCGAACCGGAGCCCGAACCAAAACCGGAGCCAAAGCCGGAACCTAAACCGGAACCCAAGCCTGAGCCCAAACCAGAACCCAAGCCTGAACCATCCGTGCCATCCTACGTGGGCAAAACAGTGACGGTTGGAAATTACCGCTACCGGATCACCAAACAGAATCAAAAAAACCGGAGAAGCCTCTTTTGCAGGTGTGAAGAAAAAGAAAACTTCTGTGACCATTCCGGCATCGATTAAATACAAAGGAATTTCCTTCAAAGTAACCAGCATAAGGACAAGTGCAATGAAGGGAAATACCAAGGTGACAAAACTGGTGATCGGCAAAAATATTAAGACCATCGGCAAAAAGCATTTTATGGATGTAAAAAACTGAAGAGTATACGATTTGCAGGGAAAAACGTAAAGAAAATTGGAACAGGGGCATTTTTGAAGATCTACCCCGGGCAGTGGTGAAGGTTCCAAAGTCGGTAAAGAAAAAATATAAAAAATGCTGACAAAGAAAACAATCAATACAAGGACAGCAAAAATAAAGTAACCGCTGCATTTTAGAACAGGTAACTCCGGCAAATCAGGGGCAGAGGGAGGGAGAAAGAGAAAGCCCCGGGCCGTCAGAAAAAAAAGGAGGAATAAATTATGGGAAGTAACCGGAAAGTTTGGAAACGGTTTTAACCACCTCATTGTCAGTGACTATGTTGGCAGGAAGCCTGCCCTATCAGGCGCTGGCAGCGACGGAAGTACCCGTCTATGAGGAAAATGCGGAAGTGACACTGGAGTCAGTGCAGACAGGCCGCGAGGCAGACCAGGTCATCGCCAGCTTTAACTTTGACAATGAACAGGACGGACTGACAGGCGCAGGTGCAAAGGCAGAGGTCAGAGGGAATGTTCAATATAGAGACTACATGGATGGTAAGGCGTTGTATCTGGATGGAAACGGAGGCCATCTGAGTGTTACCAAAGAGTCGGGTGAGAGCCTTCTCACGGGAGTGGAGGAACTAACCATCTCCTACGACGCAAAACCGGACCGGACAGAGACCAACTGGATGTTTTACGCAGCTCCCAATGAGAATGGGCAGACATACAACGTTGAGCAGTACCTTGGAATCATGGTCCAAAATGGTAATACCAAGGCGGAGCGGTACAAGAACTCTGGAAGCAGGCCCGCTTGCCCAAACCCCTCTACCGGAGCTGACTGGGCGCATGTGGATGTAGTGGTTGCTAAGGACCGCACAGAGGTTTACGTAAACGGACTCTTGAAAGACAGCGCTGCCAGCAGCATCGCAGTGCCGGACATCCTGGGGGACAAGAGCATCCTCTATATCGGCAAGGCAAACTGGGGAAACGGCGAGTACGCGAAGGCATGGATCGACAATTTTGAGATTCGCAGCAGGGCAATGTCAGAGATGGAGATCGCCGAAAAGCAGGGGATCGAGCTCTCAGCTCTAAAAGGCGTGACCAGCGACAGCCTGTCCATTATCACAAGTGAAGTCAATGCGGACACCAAAACCGCAACCCTGTACGTCAGCAAAAGCAACACCAAGACGGATGATTTTACAGCAGTTCCCCTGAGTTTCCAGATGGTGGCAGGAGCAGAGATAGAGGGAGGACAGCAGGATACCTATGACCTGACAAAACCTGTGACTCTATCTATCAACCATATGGGACAAAGCCAGGCATGGACCGTTCAGACTGTGCTGTGCAACAGCCCGGTATTGCCGGGAGAGTTTGCGGACCCTGACATAGATGTATTCAACGGCAAGTTCTACATCTACCCCACAACAGACGGGGTTGAGGGCTGGGGCGGTTACCTGTTCCACGCATTCTCCTCTGAGGACCTGGTGAACTGGGAAGACGAGGGTGTGATCCTGGATCTGAAAGCCACCGAGAGCTATCAGAATGAAAAGGGAGTGGAAGTAGCCACCGTTCCATGGGCAAGCGGTAACGCCTGGGCGCCCAGCATTGAGAAGAAAAACGGCAGATATTATTTTTACTTCTGTGGAAATAATGGAAATGCCAAGGCCATCGGCGTTGCTGTGGCGGACAGCCCTGCAGGACCCTACACAGTCAAGGAGACTCCTCTTTTTGACCATTGAGGACTGCCAGGCTGAGGGCATCAAGATGGGACAGGTGATTGACCCGTCAATCTACACAGAGGATGACGGCACCTCCTACATGCTGTTTGGAAACGGAAATCCTGCCATCGTACAGCTGGGAGAAGACATGATGAGCTGGGTCCCGGGCACACTGAAAAACTACAGCGGAGCCAATGGATTCCGCGAGGCCATCACAGTGACAAAGAAGGACGGAAAGTATCACTTTACCTGGTCCCAGGATGACACAGGCAGTGAAAACTATCAGGTGAATTATGGTGTGGGTGACAATTTGTACGGACCTATCACATACAAATATCCCATTCTGCAAAAAGACACAGATAAGGACATCAAGGGAACCGGACACCATTCCGTACTCAGGTCCCCGGAAAAGAGGAATACTATATCGCCTATCACAGGTTTTTAACTCCTCTTGGACAGGTTACAGGAGGATTCGGCTACCACAGAGAGACCTGTGTGGACAAGCTCACCTTTGGTGAGGATGGCCTGATCAGAAAACAGCACCCACGCTGGAGGGAAATCAGACACCTGTGGTTTTAAATACCGTTCAGGTTTCTTACACAGCGGGAGAGCATGGAACCATTCAGGGCGATCTGCAGCAGAGTGTGATCGTGGGAACAGAATCCAACCGGGTTACTGCAGTTCCTGATACTGGGTATGTATTTGAAAAATGGAGCGACGGTATGACAGATCCGGTCCGCTTTGAGAAAAATGTGCAGAGCGCGGCTGCCTATACAGCAATCTTTAAGGAAGAACCCAAGGCGACTGTCACCTATGAGGCAGGCATGGGAGGAACCATTGAGGGCGAGACCGTCCAGATCATTGACAAGGGTGGTTCCACCACAGAGGTCACCGCAGTACCAAAGGAGGGATATACCTTTGTACAGTGGAGCGACGGCGTGAAGACACCTAAGAGAAGCGATAAAAATGTACCTTTATCCATGAGTGTACGGGCGGTGTTCAAAGCAGCAGAAGAGACCGTGATCGCGGCCTTTGACTTTGACAGCGAGACCGATGGCTTTAAGGGGAACAGGGCAGTGGCGAAAGTAAACGGAGCCAGGACGCTCACAGGCAGCTACCCGGGAGGCGGAAAATCCGTAAGCTTAAGCCGCAATAACTGGCTGAACCTGGAGAAAGAGGATGGAAGCGCACTGCTGAAGGGACTGGAGGAGATTACCGTATCCTACGACAGCAGGGCGGTGAACTACCAGGCTGGATGGGCCTTCTTCGCAGCTCCCAATACCAATAAGCAGACTTACAACAGCGAGCATTACCTGGGCATCCTGGACAAAGGAACCAAGGTGACAGCGGAGCGCTACAACAACAACGGCTCCAGACCGGCTGTGTCCCAGGCTGATTCCACTGTGGAGTGGAAGCATGTGGATATGGTAATCGAAAGCGGCAAGACCACCCTGTACATTGACGGCAAGAAGAAAGCGGAGACACCAAGCAGCCATAAGCTCAGCGATATCTTAGGTGAGAGCGGCGGCATTGTTCAGATCGGAAAAGGAAACTGGGGGAGATGGCGGCGAGTACTTCAACGGACAGATTGACAATCTGAAAGTTTACAGTGTTGCAAGTACTCCGGAAGAGCTGGCTATCCCAAATGAAGATAAGGACATTGTAGCCAGGGCCAAGGCAGGACTGGAAATTCGAATATGGATGACATCCGCGGAAATATCACACTGGTGGAGACACTGGAGGGGGCAGAGATTACCTGGCAGAGCTCTGATCCGGCCGTGATCACAGATAAGAAGAATGGCGATAAAGAAGCCGGTGTAGTGTCAAGAGGAAAGACAGACAAAAGGTTACACTGACCGCCACGATCCAAAAGGGCGAGGCAAAGGACAGCAAAAGTTTGTCGTAACCGTGGCAAAAGCACCTGAAGAACTCAAGGAAGACGATTTTACAGCATATCTGTTCGGAAGCTTTACGGGAACCGAAGGGTCCAGGACAGATGAGCAGATCTACTTTGCAACAAGCAAGGACGGATATTACTATACAGACCTGAATGACAAGAAGCCTGTGCTGGAGAGCCCCATCGGTGAAAACGGAGTCCGTGACCTATATTCTCCGCTCCGCAGAGGGAGATAAATTCTTTATGATCGCAACGGACCTGAGCATCTACTACCGTGGGGGCTGGGGAAATGCAAGCGCCACCACCACAGGAAGCCGTGACCTGATTGTATGGGAGTCCACAGACCTGGTGAACTGGTCAGAGCCCCGCGCAGTGGCCGTAGGACCTCTGGATGCAGGCTGCGCATGGGCTCCTGAGGCAATCTACAATGAAAAAGACCGGAGAGTATGTGGTCTACTATGCCACAGCGCATGTAATTGACGGAAAGACGGATCAGGATCTGAGAATTTTCTCCACAACCACCCGTGATTTCGTAAGCTTCACAGAGCCCCAGGAGTATATCTGGAGAGCCAAAAACCGCTCCATCATTGACACAACCATGATCTGGAATGCAGAGGACGGATACTACTACCGCGCTTCCGCGGACGGACAGATCACCCTGGAGAGAAGCAAGGATATCTTTGGGGAGTGGGAGAAAGTGACCACCTTAAATGACTTAGGACTGGGCGGAGACATGACAGGCGGAAAGCTGGAAGGCCCGGAGCTGTTTAAATTCAACAAAAAGGACTGGGTGGACGGAAAGCCTACCTATGGACTTTACACTGACCAGTATGCTGAGGGAAAAGGATATCTCCCGGTGATCACTACAGATCTGAGTGATGCCACAAATGCAAATAAGTCCTGGAAGAAACTGTCCAGCAACGAGTACAGCTTTGATGCTCTGAAAAAAACGCCATGGAACCATTTTGACCCTCACCCAGGAAGAGTATGACAGGGTGATGAAAGCCTACCACAGCGCGAACCTGACCTATGAGGCCGGGGAGGGCGGAACCATCCAGGGTGAAACCTCCCAGAATGTAATCATAGGCGGAGATGCCAAGACTGTAACCGCAGTGCCAAATGAAGGCTATGAATTTGTAAAATGGGATGACGGAGTGACCACCGCAGCCCGCACGGACAAAAATGTGAAAGCCGATAAAACCTATACGGCGATCTTCCAGAAAAAAAGGAACTCCTGTAGAGAAGGTAACCATAACCTACAAAGCAGCAGAGGGCGGAAAAATTGAAGGAAAAGCCAGCCAGCCCATTGATAAGGGAAGCAGCACGGAAACCGTAACCGCAGTGCCAAACGAAGGTTATGAATTTGTAAAATGGGACGACGGATTGACAACAGCCAGCCGTACGGACAAAAACGTGACCGAGAGCAAGACCTACACCGCCATCTTCCAAAAGAAGGAAATCCCTGTGGACAAGGTTATCTTGACCTATAAGGCAGGGGAGGGCGGAAGCATCCAGGGTGAAACCTCCCAGAATATAGTCATCGGAGGAGATGCCAAGACCGTAACCGCAGTGCCAAACGAAGGCTATGAATTTGTAAATGGGACGATGGTGTAACCACCGCCAGCCGTACTGACAAAAACGTGAAGGAGAGAAAGACCTACACCGCAATATTCCAGAAGAAGGAAATCCCGGCAGAGCAGGTGACCGTAACCTATGCAGCCGGTGAGGGCGGCCGTATCGAAGGAGATGCAGAACAGACCATCACCAAGGGCGGTTCCGCCACAGCCGTAAAGGCAGTGGCAAACGCAGGATACACCTTTGTGAAATGGAGCGATGGCAGGACAGAAGCCAGCCGTGCGGACAGCAATGTGACGGAAACCAAAACCATTACCGCTGAGTTTAAGAAGGATGCAGTTGTGGAGAAGCCCAGGGTAGAGCTCAGCCAGAAGAAGATCCAGATGGGCGTAAAGGAGAAAGTGACCTTAAAAGCCACGGTACTTCCGGCGGGATCATCCCAGAAGGTAACGTATAAATCCAGCAAGAGCTCTGTGGTAAAAGTATCCTCCAAGGGTGTACTCACAGCCAAAAAGACCGGAAAGGCCACCATCACCGTGACATCCGCAAACGGGGCTAAGGCCACCTGCAAGGTAACGGTGAAAAAAGGCACCTAAGAAATTCAGCCGCACTGCAAAGAGCAAAACTCTGAAAAGAGGAAAGACCTATCAGATCAAAGCCAAATTCCCGAAGGGAACCTACAGCAACAAGCTGACGTTCAAATCAATAAAAAGTCAGTGGCAGCGGTTTCCAAGACAGGAAAGGTGACAGCCAAAAAAGAAAGGCACAGCTGTGATCACAGTGAGCACCTTTAACAAGAAAAAAGGCAACCATTCGGATTAAAGTAAAATAACAGGTCTGCTTGTGCGGACAGTCTATAGTTAAAGGGCAGGGAAAGGAGGGGAAGCGGAAACTTCCGCCTCCTTTTCTTAAGACTCTTAACTATGAAAAATAAGGAGGAAAAGGTTATGCAGAAAAGAGCGCTATTTAAAAAGTTTATTGCTCTGGGCCTCACAGCAGCTCTGGGGGCAGGCAGTATCCTGCCTGTTACAGCAGCGGAAATGACGGTGGAGGAAAAGGCGGGCGGTTCCATGGCCATGCTGGCCCATTATCCCCTGCAGGAAGACGCAGAGGATATTTCAGGAAATGAGAACAACGGACAGATCCACGGATCTGTCACATGGGAGGACGGACTGGTGCTTCCGGGAGGAAGAAAAACCAGTGACAGCAGTGCGTCCTATGTCACCCTGCCGGAGGGCATGCTTGACAAAAAGGATGAGGTGACTATTTCTGCCTGGATCAAAAGCAATACCAACAGCGGAAACTACAGCGCTCTGTTTTTCGGCACGCCTGCACAGGGCAATCAAATGCCGTTAAACTACTGGCTGTTCAATCCCACCAATCCAAACGGACCGTTTAAATCCGTGTTTACCAACGGCAATAACGTGGATGCGCCCTACCAGACGGAGGCCGGCGTCACCAGCGCAGCCACCACGGCGTTTAAGGGGGAATGGACCCACTACACCACGGTGCTGACAGAGGACTCTGTGACCGGATATATCAATGGGGAAAAGATAGGGACAGCGGCGAAAACGAAAACCACATCGGATTTCGGAACCGGGCTGCAGGCCTATATCGGGCGCTCCAATTATCTGAATGACAATACCTACGGGGAGGATTCCAGGATGTCCGCATTTACGACAGCGCTCTGGCGCCGGCTCAGGTGGAGGAGGTCTATCTGGATACCGACCAGGTGAACGCAAATGTAAAGGCGAAAGTGCTGGGCGGCATTGCCGACAGGCTGAGCCTGGATGACTACCTGGATTACGGGGTCCTGTGCAGAGAGGACGGAATAAAGCTTCCGGAAAGCTTCTATGGGGCTAAGGTAAGCTGGACCTCTGATCACAAGGATATCATTTCCGATGAGGGTGAGGTCACCCTTCCCACTGCCACCACGCAGGTGAACCTGCAGGCGGAATTAGAATTGGGAAATTCTGTAGAGACAAGGAGCTTCCAGGTGACCGTTCTGGCCAAAGAAGGGCAGATTGCCTACTGGAAGGAACACATGAAAGTCCCCTACGTGCTGGACGCCAAAACCGTCCTCCCGGTTTCCCTTGGAAAAGTGACCATTGACTGGTCCCAGGAATCCTGCATCGCTGCGGACGGGACTGTGAATCCGGACTTTACCGGGAAAAAAAGCAGGCGACCCTCAAGGCGGTCCTGCGGGATGGAGCACAGGAGGAAATCATGGAGTTCCCGGTATATATTCTTGGAAAGGATGCAGTTTATGCCCAGACTTATACGCGCACCCCGGACGGGGACTATGGTGAATCTGGCCTACAGTATGCATCTGGCGTACAGCGCGGATGGGGTGAGCGGATTTACAGCCTTGAATGACAACTCAGGCCTCCTCTATATGAGAGCAGCCACCAACTCCAATGAGACCATGACCAGAAAGGGAATGAAAAACCCATATCTCTTCTACTGCGAGGACGGAAGCTTCGGCGTGGCAGCCACCAGAGTAGAGGTGGGAGGAGAGACAGACGGACAGAAGGCTTCCTCCATCATGTTCTACACCTCTGAGAATCTGATGGCCTATGAGGAAGTGGGATTCCTGGATATGAAGACAGATAAGGCAGTGCAGAGTCCTGTCTGTGAGTTCGATTCCGCAGCAGGAGTCTACCGGATTACCTGGAACGACGGGGAAGGGAATTACTATGAGAACACAGTGGAAAGTTTAAACGCGGACAGCGCGGTTTCTGAGCCTGTTTCTGTACCGGCTCCCCAGGTCCGCAGAGCAGATACGGGAATCGCCGGAGCGGTGGAGGGCAATCTTCTGGCGCTGGAAAAACGGCATTGGTACCAAGCTCAAAACGAAACTGTCCAAGCTGGTAAACACTGGAATGGAGGTTCCGGAGAAGATATTGGCAACCTCCAGGGAGGATGTGGAGAAGGTGAGGGGCAACGGCGCTCTACAACGACGGCTCCACGGCCTCCAAGGCAGTGAACTGGGATCTGTCGGGAGTGGATTTTGAAACCTCTGGTAACTACACTGTAAAAGGTACCGTCACACAGCCCACTTTCCACAATGAAAACTATCTCTTCTATAAACGCCCAGACCCGGAGATGGTAAAGTACAACGGGAAATTCTACTTTATCTCCACAGATGAGAACGGACAGAGCAGAATCTACATCCGCGTCAGCGACACCCTGGCAGACATCGGAAGTTCCGGGGAGTCCCTGATTTTAGACGGGAATTCCTATCCGGATCTCTTCAATACATGCCTGTGGGCACCTGAGCTGCATGTGATCGGGGAGGACCTGTATCTCTTTTTTCTCGGGAAGCCTTAGCATCTGGTCCGGCGTACAGTCCTTTGTGGCGAAACTCAAAGAGGGCGGAGATCCCACAAGACCGTCGGACTGGGAAAAACCGGTGCGCGTGAAGGATCAGAATGGGAATAACATCTATGAGGCATCTGAGGGAATCACACTGGATATGACTTACTTCGAGGTAGCCGGACAGGGCTACGTGGTTTGGGCACAGCGTCAGTTTAACCCAGTGGACACCGGGTCCTGGCTTTACATTGCCACGGTTGACCCCAAAGAACCGTGGAAGCTGACCAGCGACAGGGTGTGCATTTCCAAGCCGGACTATGGCTGGGATAACAACAATACCTTTGTGGATGAGGGGCCCTTTGTGATCCAGAGGGATGGAAACATCTTCCTGACCTTCTCGGGAGCCGGGGTTGACCCACATACTGTGTGGGCATTCTGACAGCCAAGGACAGCGACAATCTTCTGGATGCATCTGTGTGGACAAAGGGCAACTATCCCATTCTCACCTCCCGCTCCGTTCCGGGCCAGTATGGACCAGGACACAACTCCTACATCTACGATGATGACGGAACATTGTACAATGTGTATCATGCACAGTGGAACAAAGGGAGCCAGAAGCGCCAGCATCCGCAGAGTGCATTTTGACATAGACGGTATGCCCGTACTGGACCTTGTGGAAGAGCGAGATCTGGTGGATGCATATAAAATGTCACCATGCAGGTACAGGTCTATGACCCCAACCAGCAGGTGACGGTGACCTATGAGGCGGGCGAGGGCGGCAGAATCGAAGGAGAAGCGTCCCAGACCTTTGGCATCACAGGGGATGCCAAGACCGTAACTGCAGTGGCTAAACCTGGTTATGTCTTTGAGCAGTGGAGCGACGGACAAAAAAGACGCCAGCCGTACGGACAAGCAAGTGATGGAGAGTGTGACTTATAAGGCGATTTTCCGGAAAGTGGAAGTGCCCGCACAGCAGGTAACCGTCCGCTATGTGGCAGGTTCAGGCGGAAGGATTGAGGGAACTGCGGTTCAGACGATTCAAAAAGGGTGGTTCCACCGCAGCCGTAAAGGCCGTGGCAAATGATGGTTATACCTTTACAAAATGGAGCGATGGAAGAACAGAGGCAGTTCGTACAGACAGCAATGTCACAGAATCGAAAAACCTATACGGCTGAATTTAAAAAGGCGACAGTACAGCCGGAAAAAGTGACGCTGGCGAAGAAATCTATCCAGATGGGATTAAAGGAAAAAGTATCCTTAAAGGCTAAGGTACTGCCATTGGCCGCTTCCCAGAAGGTGACATGGAAGTCCAGCAAAAAATCAGTGGTAAGTGTATCCACCAAGGGAGTTCTGACGGCCAAAAGGACCGGAAAGGCAGTGATCACAGCCGCGGCATCAAACGGAAAAACGGCTAAATGTACCGTGACTGTCAAAAGGCGCCCAGAAAAGTCATCCTGAACGTTAAAGCAAAGAAACTGAAAAAGGGAAAGACCTACCAGATCCGCGCGAAACTGCCCAAGGGCACCGCAAGCTTTAAAATGACCTATAAATCCAGCAAAAAGTCAGTAGCAGCGGTATCGTCCAGTGGAAAGATAACCGCAAAGAAAAAAAGGCAGAGCTGTGATCACGGTGAAGACGTATAACGGGAAGAAAGCGAAACTGACTGTGACTGTTAAATAGTTGGAAAGGAGAACGCTATGAAAAAAGAGAGACTGGGAAAGGGGATTCTGTCCCTTGCAATGGCGGCTGTGCTGGGCGCAGCCTCCTTCCTGCCTGCCGCAGCGGCCTACCCTGCAGGGAGGACGTCTGGAAGGCAGCGGAACAGACCAGCATGGAAGCAGAGATGCTGGCACACTATCCTCTTCAGGAGAACGCGGAGGATATTACAGAAAACCACAATGATGGGAAAATAAACGGAAATGTTACCTGGAGTGAGGGCCTGGTACTGCCGGGAGGAAAGGGCACTGGCGATGCCGCGGCATCCTATGTCACCCTTCCGCAGGGCATGTTTGACGGGCAGGATGAGCTGACCATCTCCGTATGGCTCAAGAGCAATACGAACAAGGGAAATTACAGCGCCCTCTTCTTTGGCACGCCGCCCCAGAGCAGCAACAATATGCCCTTTGAATTACTGGCTGTTTAATCCCACAGACCCAACCGGGTACTTTTAAATCCGTATTTACAGACAGCAATAAAACCAGCGCACCCTATGAGACGGAGGTGGGTGTCACCTCTGCAAGCACAGAAGCGTACAAGGGAGTCTGGACGCATTACACCACCGTACTCACTGAGGATTCTGTGACCGGATATATCAACGGGAAAAAGATTGGGACTGCGGCAAAGACAAAGACCACCTCAGACTTTGGAACCGGCCTGCAGGCCTATATCGGTCGTTCCAACTATCTGGCAGACCAGACCTACGCGGGCTCCTTCCAGGACCTGCGCATCTACTCCGGCGCTCTGGACGCAGACGGAATCCGTGACGTATACGCGGATACCGGGTATGTGACTGGGGAAATTCAGGAGAAGGTGGAGGCAGAGGCCTGGACATTGGTGAGCCTGGATAAGGCGCTTCCCCAGGGTATGGTGACGGATGAGACGCCGCTTGCTCTGCCAAAGCAGATCGGATCATCCCAGATCACATGGAGCAGCGACCACCCGGAGATTATTTCCGGGGAGGAAAGGTAGCGCTTCCGGCAAAATCCACCACAGTCACCCTGACCGCGGCTGTGAAAGGTTCGCCAAGACAGCAGAGAAGAATTTTGCAGTGCACGTAAAGGGCAGGGAGTCTTCGGCCAAGTACCTGATCAGCTACAACAACAGCCAGGAGAGGACGGACCTGGGGATGAGCCTGCATCTGGCTTACAGTGAAGACGGATCTGCATACACGGCGCTGAACTCCAACACCGGAATCTGCTTTGCAAAGAATTCCGGTTCTGCGAAGGACAACAACAAGAATGTGCTGAATGCCCCGTACATTTTCCCCAAAAAGGACGGCGGATATGGGATGATCGCTGCAAACAGCAGCAGTGCCTCAGTCTATCTCTTTGATTCAGAGGATCTGGTGCACTTTACCAATGAGAGAACCCTGAAAGTGAGCAGCGGTCCGGTAGTACAGGAGCCACGCTGCAGCTACGATGAGGAACCAGACACCTATCTGATCCAATGGAAAAACGGATTGACCCAGTATGAGACTGTCTCAGCGGATCTGAAGACCTGCGGGGAGACACGGGAGATCCCCTATGTGGAGGAGGTAGTTCCAGCTGCAGGCATCCCTGAGGGGGCAGTGGTATCCCAGATCCTGGAGGTAACCCCAGAGGAATATCAGAAAGTAGTGGACAAGCTTGGCCCAGTCACCAACACTGGAATAGAGGAAGTAAAACGGACCCTTCAGGAGGGGAGCAGTGTGGATATGGCACAGCTTTTGCCCAAGACGGTTACCCTGGACTACAGCGATGGATCTCAGAAGGAGATGAAGGTAGTATGGGAAGAGAAGGATGTTAAAGACATCCGCACCGACAAGCCCGGAACGTATCAAGTGAAGGGCACGGTACAGCAGACCCAGTATGAGAATCCCTTTATTGAGCAGAGGGCAGATCCATGTATCCTGAAGGGGGATGACGGATACTATTACTTTACAGCTTCCTACCCCATGCTGGGTGACAAGGACATGAACGGATACGACAAAGTGGTGCTGAGGCGTTCCAAGACTATTGAGGGACTTAAGGATGCGGAGGAAGTAACGATCTGGGACTGCGATGGCACCACAGGGATGTACCGGTACATCTGGGCCCCGGAAATCCGCCTGATTGCCGGAGACTACTATATTTATTACACTGCAAGTGTGGAATCCTGGAATGTGTGGGGAATTCGCCCCCATGTTCTCAAATGTACGGACCCTGAAAATATCATGAATCCGGCCTCCTGGGAGGAAGAGGGCAGGTTCCAGGCTGCTGCCGGGGATACAAAGGCATTCACCAACTTCTCACTGGATATGACCTATTTTGAGAACAACGGCCACCACTATGCGATCTGGGCCCAGACGGATGAGTGCTCCAGCCTGTTCATGGCAGAGATTGATCCTGAGGAACCCTGGAAATGCACCTCAAAGAGCATTCGCCTCAGCTATCCGGACTACAGCTGGGAGAGAGTGAATGAAAATGTAAATGAAGGCGCCTCCGTAATCAAGAGAGACGGGAAGATCTATATCGCCTTCTCCGCCTCCGGCACAGGACCGGAATACACCATCGGACTGCTGAGCGCAGATGCGGACGCAGACCTGATGGATGTGAATTCCTGGACAAAACAGGGCTATCCGGTTCTGACCTCCGCGGATGTTCCGGGAGAATACGGACCAGGGCACAACTCCTTCACTGTGGATGAGGATGGAAATGATATTTTCGTATACCACGCCCGCTCCGAGGAGTGTTACCGTGACCAGTGTAACTGGGCAAACCAGGGTCCTCTCTATGACCCGTGCCGCGACGCCAGATTAAAAAGAGTGCACTGGGCAGCAGACGGTACCCCTATCCTGAAAATGACGTATGGACAGGAGCTGGCCGAGGAGTTTCGAACCATCACCGCTCAGGTGACGGTTCAGGCCAAGGAGAAACCCGAACCCTCTGAGCCGGAGACACCCTCCACAGAGACACCGTCCACGGACAAGCCGGTAGAAAAGCCATCCGTACCCATGGCCTCAAAGGTCATCCTGAGCAATAAGACGATACGGATGGGGCAGAAGGAAAAGGTGAGTCTGAAAGCAAAGGTGTATCCAGCAGGAGCAGAGCAGAAGGTGGTTTGGAAATCCAGCAAAAGTCCGTGGTCAGCGTATCCTCCAAAGGCGTGCTGACTGCAAAGAAGACCGGAAAGGCTGTGATTACCGCCGCAGCGTCAAACGGCATCCGGGCAAAGTGCACGGTGACTGTGAAAAAGCTCCAAAGAAACTCAGCCTTACCACAAAGGCCAGGACTCTGAAAAAGGGCAAGACCTATCAGATCAAAGCCAAATTCCCGGCGGGGACCTACAGTCATAAGCTGACCTTTAAGTCCAGTAAGAAGTCTGTGGCAGCAGTTTCCTCCACCGGAAAGGTGAGCGCAAAGAAAAGGGAAAAGCGGTGATCACCGTAAAGACCTTTAATGGGGAAAAAGGCAAAAATTAAGATAACCGTCAAATAATCCAGGGACGTTTCTCTGGGAAACACATTGAGCATCCGGCAGTAACCCGACTTTTGAGGGCTGCTGCCGGAAAGCGATGCAGAGAGGAGAAAATTATGAAGCCCAAAAACAGATATGGGCAGGAAGGGCCAAAAGGCAATCGCTGCAATCATGAGCGCCGCATTGCTGGCAGGTGCCATGCCGGCTGCGGCCGCTTCTGAAGCCGGAAGCGTGCAGGCCGCACAAGCAGCCCGGGAAGAACTGGGGACCACGCAAGAGCGGGCTGAAGCAGAGAATACCCGCGCGGCTGCCGGCGACCAGGCGGTGGTGGATGAAGCAAAAGGAATGTTGGAAATTGCCGCGTCCGATCCCGTCATTGGGAACCTGAATCTACCCACTGAACTGAACGGGGCCGCGATTACCTGGGAGAGCTCCGCCCCGGAGATCATTTCGGACCAGCCGAAAACAAACGAGGGGTATGCGGATACCCCGGCCGGAGTAGTTGTCAGAGGAGAAAAAGACCAGCAGGTCACACTCACCGCAACCATTACATATGGCGGGGCCAGGACCAGCAAGAGCTTTCCGCTGACCGTGAAAAAAAAGGGGGAGGCAAAAGAATATGCCGCCTACCTGTACATCCACTTCAATGAGATTCAGGTGGGAACCAGCCTTCAGCAGATCTATTTTGGCGTCAGCAAGGATGGGCTGCAGTGGACCGCCTTAAATGACAATCAGCCGATTTTAGAGTCCACAGTGGGAGATAAAGGGGTCCGCGATCCCTATATCGTGCGCTCACCCGAGGGGGATAAGTTTTACCTCATAGGAACGGATCTGGACATCCACCACAACCGGTACGGCGGGAACTGGGGCAAATGGCAACCATCGGAAGCCAGTCCCTGGTCATTTGGGAGTCTGAGGACCTGTTGAACTGGAGCGAAAGCCGCCTGGCAGATGTGGGTTCCCCCATAGACGCGGGCTGTACCTGGGCTCCGGAAGCAATGTATGATGAAGCCACCGGAGAGTATCTGGTATTCTGGTCCAGCCCCTGACCAAGCTGACTGGTGACTCGGACAAGAAGTATATCTTTGTCTCCAAAACCAGGGACTTTGTAAACTTCACAGACCCGGAACTGTATTCTGAGGATTCCAGCAGCACCATTGACGCCGACATTTACCGGGAGGGGGATACCTACTACCGTCTCCTAAAGGAGGCCTCCAAGGGATATGTGTATCTCCAGTCCGCAGACCGCCTTTTGGACTATTCCGGGTCCTCAGTATCCACCATTGGCGGGAAAGAGTTTGTCAACAGGGGAATGCACTTCCAGAAGATTGACAACACAGCGGCCGGATGTCTGGAAACCTACAGGGGAGGTATGAAGGCCCCACCATGTTTAAGTTCAATGACAGGGATGAGTGGTGTATCCTGGTGGATGAGTATGGTTCCTCAGACGCCAGAGGTTATATCCCGTTTCTGACCAAGAATCTGGATCAGCCCAACAGCGTGAAGCTGGCTCCTGACAACACCTATACCATGACGGACGGGGCAAAGCACGGTACAGTCATCCCCATTACCCAGGAGGAGTACGATGCCCTGGTGGACAAATGGGGGGTGGTAAACGAGAAATACGCCCAGCCACAGGAAGACCCGATTCTGGAGTATGACTTTGAGGAAGAACAAAACGGACAGGCTATAGAGGACAAGGCAGGGGACAACGACGGTCTTTTGTTTGGCAAGGCAGAGTACCGCTATGACGAGCAGAAGGAGAGCAAGGTGCTCTACCTGGACGGCAGCAGCGGGACCTATGCCAAACTCCCGGACGGACTGTTTGACGGCCTGGACAACATGACCCTTACCATGGATATCAAGCCGCAGACTACAGAAACCTTTCACTTTGATTTCACAGTGGGACAGGACAACAGCCGGTATCTGTTTCTGAGAATCCGGGACAACGAGATCCGAAGCAGCATTACTTCCCGGGGAATGGACAGGAGAAACCGCAGCAGCAGTTGGGAGCGGCCTGCTGAACCAGTGGATGAGTGTTGCGCTGGTGATGGAAAACCATAAGATGACCCTCTATGTCAACGGGAAACGTGCGGCAGAGCAGAAAGGTGGGAGTGCGCAGCATCAGTGAGCTGGGCTCAGATCTGATCTCCTACCTTGAAAGTCCTTCTACAATGATCCGTATTTCAAAGGCTCCTACGACAATGTGAAGGTGTACAACCGGGCCCTTGACCAGAAAAAGAAATCTCTGGGGAAGAACCGGAGCCTGCCGAGAAAGAGCTGCTTCTGCACTATGATTTTAAAGAAGTAAAGGACAATGTGATAAAGGATGTCTCGGGCAAAGGAAATGACGGAACCATTAAGGGGAACGGCGCAGTGGCAGGGAACGGCACACTGACCCTGCCCGGAGGGAGCGCCGGGAGCAGCGCAGCCTACGTGGAGCTTCCCACAGGCATGTTTGACGGTCAGGATACCTTAACCATTTCCCTTTGGATGAAAAACCAGACAGGGAAAGGCAACTATGCGGGCATGTTTTTTGAAACAGGGACGGCCAGGATTACTGGCTGCTGAATCCCTGCAATCCTGCGGGCCTTATGAAGTCTGTGTTTACCAATTCCAAGGGCAGCCAGCCATACAACAATGAGTATGGAATTTCACCTACAAATAGCAATCAGGGAATCCCGGGACCTGTCACAGACAGTGAATGGGGACTCTACACAACTGTGATTACTCCCAACTCCATAGAGGCGTACTACAATGGAAACTATATCGGCATCGTAAATAAAACAAGGACCGTCAGCGACTTCGGCAAGGACCTGGTGGCCTATCTTGGAAAGAGTACCTACAATGATATCTTCTACAAAGGAGGTATCAAAGAGGTAAAGGTTTATGCAAACGCCCTGACTCAGGGGGAGGTCAGCAGGGAATACGCGGAGGAGCTGATCCGTACGGATGCGGCCGGTCTGGGGCTGAGTGAAGGAGAGCTGATCTCAGACTTAGAGCTTCCGCTGACGGGAATAAATGGATCACAGATTCAATGGAAATCGGATAATACAACGTATATTTCCCATGAGGGGAAGGTGACAAGACCGCAGGCGGGAACCGGAAACCAGAGGGTGACTCTGACGGCCACGGTTTCTCTGGGAGAGTATTCCTGGATTTCACCTATGAGATGGTTGTACTGGAGAACTCCGATACGGAAAACAGGAGATACCTGGAGCAGATCGCCGAAAGCTTTGATCCCGGACTGGACATTCTCTGGAAGGATGTACAGCTTCCCGGACAGTACCAGGGAATCCCCATCACCTGGAGCGAAGACAGCGCCTATGTGAAGGTAGAGGGAGGCAACCGGGCCGTACTCACACAACCTGCGCCTGGGGACGGAGCCCAGAGTGCTGTTCTCACAGCAGCCCTTACCCTTGCAAATGTGACTGTGAAAAAGGACTTGAAAGTGACCATTGAGGAATCTGTGTACGGTTATGTCCTCTCCTATGTGGTATCCCAGGAGCCGGACATGCTTACCGAGGAAATCAGCGGAAGGGACAACGCCAGAACCGATGTGCTGCACTTAGCTCTCTCCGAAGATGGAAAGGAATACACAGCTCTGAACAAAGAAAAGGGAATCTTTTACCCAACTGGAAATAAGCAGCTGGGTTCACCCAGCCTGTTCCGCAAACCGGACGGCAGCTTTGGAATGATTGCTTCCCAGGACAACAGGGACAACAAAGTCTTGATCTATGACTCAGAGGACCTTATCTACTACGGAAATGAGCGGATTGTAACACTGACAGACAGCGGGATTGTAAAAGATCCCATTGCAGAGTACGACCCGTCTGTCATGGCTTACCGGATTTACTGGGTGGATGCCGCCGGACAGGGGTACGAGGCCCGCACCAGGGACTTTGTAAACTTTTTACGGCCCCGGCCAAAGCAGACTACAGCAGGGAGCGTGTGACAGGAACTGTGCCGCGCTATAAAAAAAGAGTATGCTAGCCTGGGACTTAGCAGAGACGAATATGAGACACTGGAAAAGAAATATGGCATTCTGCACAATACCGGCATCCAAAAACCGGATGATCAGGTAATCAGAGAAGGAGAAACTCTTAACTTGCCTAAGAAACTGACACTGGACTACAGCGATGGCTCCACAGCACAGATGGGAGTTACATGGGATACCAGCAAGGTGGATACCGGGAAGGCCGGAACCTATGAGGTCACCGGGACAGTACAGCAGACCAGCTACAACGATCCCCTGGTGGAAATGCGGGCAGATCCTTATATGATTTACAATGAGGATGATGAATACTATTATTTCACTGGCTCCTATCCAACCATGAACGATGCGGACGACAGAAACCGCATCGGCTATGACCGGCTTGTCATCCGCCGTTCTAAGGACATCAACGGCCTGACAGATGCCCAGGAGGTGGAAGTCTGGCATGACGGATGGATGGCGGACGAACAGGCTATCACACAGAGGCAGGGGGAACCGCCTATTACCGCTACTTCTGGGCACCGGAAATTCACAAGATCGGAGGAAAGTGGAGGATCATTACCTACGCCAGCTTAAACAGAAACTCTGTCTGGGGACAGATGGCGATCTTCACCTGCGAGGGAGAAGATATGATGAACCCCGCCAACTGGAGAGCAGAAGGAATGGTGGGCAGAACCACAGACGGCCAGAGCCTTGGGAGGGTTTGACACCACCTTTATGGAGGTGAACGGACAGTGCTATTATGTGACTCGAGGGACGGAAAGATCTGGATCACCACCTTTGACCCGGATAATGTTTTACAGCCCACAGGCCCATTGGTAGAGCTCAGCGGCGCCAATATGGCGTGGGAGTACAATCTGAAAACCGGACAGGAATTGACGAGGGACCGGCCATCCTGCAGCACGACGGAAAGATCTATGTGTGCTACCCGGAGCCACAGTGGACCAGCACTACTGCGTGGGCATGATCTACGCGGATGCGGATTCCAACCTGATGGACCCTGAAAGCTGGACGAAATACCCCTATCCCCTGCTGGCCACATCGGACATCTACAGGGATAAAAACCAGTACGGACCAGGGCACAACTCCTTCTCCATTGACGCAAACGGGAATCCAATCATTGTGTACCATGCCAGAACCTGGGGCGAAATCATCGAAGGCGCCCAGAATGACGGAGGACTCAACGACCCCGGGCGCCACGCACGTGTCAACAGCGTACATTTCGCCGCAGATGGGATTCCGGTCTTCAATATGACGGACGAGGAGCTGCTGGCAAAGGAGTTCAGGACTGTGACCGTAAAAGTGACGGTAAAGGCCAAGGAAGAGCCATCCACAGAGACTCCGCCCACGGAAACACCGTCTACAGAGACGCCCCCTACGGAAAAACCGGAGGAACCCAAACCAGTGCCAAAGCCGGTGCTGAAGATGAACTACAAAAAACTGGTAGTGGGTGTGAAGGAAAAAGTGACTTTGAAAGCCACACTTGAGCCCGCGGGCGTGACCGGAAAGCTTACCTGGAAGAGCAGCAACAAAAGAAAATTGCAGTTGTGAGCTCCAACGGAAAGGTGACGGCAAAGAAGACCGGAAAAGTGCGGATCACAGCCAGGGCCGCCAACGGCAAGACCGCGGTCTGCAGTATCACGGTAAAAAAGCGCCTAAGAAGATTATACTGGGCGCAAAGAAAAAGACGCTAAAAAAAAGAGGAAAAACCTATCAGGTCAAAACAAAGCTGCCTGCAAAGACAGCAAGCTGGAAAATTACCTATAAGTCCAGCAAAAAGGCAGTGGCCGCAGTGTCGGGACAGGAAAGATTACGGCAAAGAAACGGGGCAGGGCCACTATCACAGTGAGAACCTATAATGGAAAGACAGCAAAGATGCAGGTGACTGTGAAATAAAACGTAATTAACAGCAAAAGTGACCAGGTCATTTTCGAAAATGACCTGGTCGCTTTTGCGTATTTTTGATTATAATAAAAATGGATTACTCGTAGGTTTTGATGGATCAAAATAATAGGCGTCAACATTCTCTTTCAGCACAATTCTGGGCTGGATCAGCAAATGCTTTTTTCCCGGGCAGGGTTCCCTGGAGCAGAAACTCAGACATAAGAGTCAAACTGTAGTACGCCTGGGCAAAGGGGTTTTGATACAGAATACAGGTACAGATTTTATCCTTTAAGAGTTCTCCCAACTGTTTTGTCACATCATATCCCATGAGGATGGGAGGGGATGGGAGAGGATGCTGCTTTAAGGAAAGCCCTGCGCCGATAGCCCCGGGGGAGTTGACTGCATAGATTCCCCTGATGTCCGGATGCTGCCTCAAAAGGCGGTCAGCCACCTCCTTGGCCAGTCTGTCATTGTCCTCGTACTCAGCCTCATCGACCACCTGAATCTGCGGATAATCAGCCCTGACTGCGTCCAGAAATCCTCTCAGGCGCTCCATATGAGCCTCCACAGAGTGAAACCCAACCATAGCAATGACCTTCCCGCTTCCGCCCATGAGCTTGCCCATTAATTCACCAGCTACTTTTCCCGCCAGGTAAGGATCCATGCCCACATGGAACAGGCGGCGCGTTCCTCTGATGTCCGAGTTAAACGTAGCCACTGCAATTCCCTTTTCCGCCAGCCTGTCAATGTAAGGAAGAAGCTGACTGCTGCCGGCGTTAATTACCAGGCCGTCATAGGATTCATTGACCAATTCCTCCAAAGGGGAATCTGGTCTTCCGGGCTGAGGGAATTACAGCGGATTTTATGTACCTCCATGCTGTAGTCTGAGAGTAAGTGAGCGGCCGCATCACTCCCGCTGTCATTTCATCGAAGAAATAAGCTGGATAAGCAGGATATAAGATCCCCAGCCGAATCGCGCGGCTTCTGCTTAAACTGCTGGCGAGCTTGTTGGGGCGGTACCCCAACTGGTCCGCAATCTGCAGAATTTTCTGCTTTGTTTCTTCGCTGATGCGCCCCCGGTTGTTCAGAGCCCTGTCTACTGTTCCGATGGAAGTATCAGCCAACTCGGCAATTTGTTTTAGCGTTACTTTTTTCATTTGCTCCGGTTCCTTTGTATTAATTTCCTGTATATTATTATACTATCTCCAGGTATTCCTTTCAATAGAAATAACTGCCGTAGAAGTGTAGTTTTAGTTACTGTGAACAGTAACAAGTTTCCCGGCTGTTATTTGTCGTTCAGCATAGCAAAATAGTCTGCCATCAGTCCCTCTGGTTCATTCAGATAGCGGTAAGTTTCCGGAGACTTCAAAAAAGGAAGTGTAAACCGGAACATCCTTGGAAATACCCAGCACAGGAGAGGCTGAGGAACCACTATGCGTGGGTCGCATGCAAAGTCATAGTGAGGATTTTTCTCCACACGATAACTTCCATCCGGATTCCTCATCACATAGCAGCACATGCCAGCGCTCTGCTTTACGGAGTCATAGGAATTGGAACTGTCACAGGATACCAGATTTACGAAGACCATAGGTCCATCTCCAATATTCACAGTACAGTGTCCAAAGTCAGGGGAACCACAATAGCTTCCCCGGCTTTTTACTTCTGCGAGAATTGTATCCTGAACAACCATCTTTCCTTCCATTTTTGCGTTATCGTCCACGCGCTGCATAACAAAAAGTGCTTTCCCTTTGATTACCTGATACAGCTCCGGATAACTCACATTTTTGCCCGGAATCAGGCAGTGAAAATGTCCCGCAGTCTTTTTAAATTCCTCGCCTGCACAGCCCCCATGATTACGGTACTGTCATAGCGCAGATTATGATCCGAGAATAAGGAGCGGACGTTGTCATTTACAATGGCTTTGTAGAAGTCATAGTAAGGTTCCTCCTCTTTTTTGTATGAGAGATCGGCCAGCAGTCCAAACATGCCTTTGGAGTACTTGCGTGAGTAATCCTCATAGTTTACAGCAGCATCCTCAGCCTTCAGCTTCAGGTCTTCCTCAGAAAACACAATTGGCATTCCAAACATCTTTAATTTTTCCATTTTATTTTTCCTTTCTCAATAATTTTGATACCTTGCGATCACTTCCGGGTATTTTTCAACAGGGTATTTAAAGAGACCGGAGGAACCCAGAACCAACACATTCGCGCCAGCCTCAACCATTTTTGGAGCAGTTTCCTCTTTTACCTGGCCGTCCACCATGATATCAATCCCATACCCCGCATCTGAAAACATACTGCGTACAGCCGCGATCTTATCGTACGCGGTGGAAACCAGTGTCTGTCCTGCAAATCCCGGATCAACGCTCATGATACAGATCATATCAATAAATTCCATCATATACCTGAGCGGAGCCAGGTCTGTGGCCGGATTGATGGCAATACCGGTACGTTTGCCCAGAGCCCGGATCTGCTTCAAAGCCCGGATAGGGTGCTCCAGGGTTTCAATATGCAGGGTAATGGTGTCTGCCCCGCAGTCCGCAAAATACTGTATGTACTCTGTGGGATTGGTCACCATCAGGTGAACATCCATTGAGTCTGTGACACCTTGCGGATTTCCTGCATCAGATATCCGTTCAGACAAAAATTCGGAACAAAATGTCCATCCATGATATCAATGTTGTACATGTCTACACCTGCGTGATCCAGAGCAGACAGCTGATTCTTCAGATCCATCATATCAATACACATGACGGAAGGTGATACTTTGTTCATATAGATCTTTCCTTTCTTTTTTGGAGTGTGAATTGTGGATAGCCTCATTATTGCATAGCAATTTTAGAATGTCAATAACGAAATGACCGAAAATACATAAAAACCACAAAATATAAGCCGAAAAACCACAAAAAATACAAGGTTATGAAATGAGATCCCACATATAAATCCCTGCTCCCAATACACCTGAAAAAGCATCTGCAATACCGCGCACAAAGTTGAGTGACTGCTCAGGGAAGGGCTTTCTGACATAACCGCGGATACGCAAGAGCAGATCGTCATAGGGGAAGTCTGCCATATGGATGACTCCTCCTGAAAGCAGGACACAGTCCGGGTCCAGGATATTGATTTCCGTGGCCGCTGCAGCTGCCATTGCATCCAGATAGGCGGACAGAGGCTCACTTCCTTTACAGCGGGAAAAGAGTTCCGGAAAGGGTACATTCGGGTAATATTCCTCCCTTATTTTTTCCAGTCTCCTGCCACCGCAGAAGAGTTCGATGCACCCTTCATTGCCACAAGGGCAGGGCTCATTTTTGTCCAGCACAGGAATGTGGCCCAGTTCTCCGGCCACTCCGTTTTTGCCGTCCAGGAAACGTCCGTGAATATAGAGGGCATTTCCAAGGCCCGTGCCCACATAAAGAGCGATCACACAGTCAAAGCCCTGAAGATTAGCGGCTTTCATGTCATTTGCCAGCAGCAGAATTACATCGTGTTCCACGCGTACAGGAAGGTGAAACGCCTCCTCCAGCATCCCTCCCACATCCTGGTTCGTAATGCTTGGGAGATTCGGACAGGAGTAGACCACCCGTTTTCTCTTATCCACAGTGCCGGGGAAACCAAGACAGATACCCTTGCAGCTGCGGTCCGGCAACTTTTCCATGTAGTTGTGCAGAAATCGGGAGAGGGCCGGGACAGGAGCTTCGGATTGAAACAGATCCCTGCTGCTGACCCTTTCGGCGTTCTGCAGTTCCAGCCTGGGGTCACGGCTCCGATGCGGAAGTTGGTACCTCCGATGTCAATGCCAATGACATAGTCACCGGAATTTTTGTTAGGGTTACTCATAAATAAGACCTCCTTACAGTATTTCCCTCAGCCATGTTCTTCTTGACAAACAATGGTGGGTATGATATATATTATACATAAGCGTTAACGATAACGCAAGAGCGTGTGAAAACAAATTTAAAAAATATTAAAAAGCAAAACGGTCACTATTATTTGGAAAATGTGTAAAATATTGGGTTTTTTGACCAAAACAAACAAATATTAAAAAAATACTTGCAATTATGACCGTTTTATAATATAATTCCAACATAAACAGAAATAGCTAAGAGGGGAGGAGGTTGACATGGTTTGTACATTAACCATAAATCCCGCAATTGACAGGCTGCTATTCGTCACAGAATTTGTCCGGGACAACACGAACCGGATTAAATATTCCAAGGATGTGCTGGGAGGAAAAGGGACGCACGTTTCTGTAAATCTAAGTATTTTAGGATGCAGGAACAGAGCCTATGGGATTGGGTTTGGAAAGATGGGGGAAAGGATAGAGTCATTGCTGCGTGACAGCCAGGTGGAGACACGGTTCCTGCATTGTGAGGATGGAGAATCCCGTATGAATTATGCAGTGATAGAGGAGAACCATTCCTGTACCCTGATTACAGAGAGAGGAAGAGAGGTTCCGGAGAAGATATGCAGGGGACTTTTAAGATCCCTGGAGGAAACACTGCAGGATGGAGACTTTTTGGTACTATCAGGAGATGCATCCAACACATCAGTACCCTACATATACAATCGGATTATGGAATGCCTGTTGAAAGGAAGAAAAAAGATCAGATTCTTTCTGGATACCAGCTCAGAGAACCTGGTAAAGGGCATCCGGCAGAAGCCATTTTTAGTCAAGCCAAATGTGGACGAATTATCACAGGTGCTGGGACGCAGAATCGAGACAGAAACAGAGATCCTGGATGGGATTGACCAGATCGCTTCTTTTGGAATCCCATGCGTGGCAGTTTCAGAGGAGGGACGGGTCCATGGTACGGTACGGTGATGAGGTGTATAGGGTAGCGCCACTGTCCGTTCAGGTAGAAAACACCATAGGGTGCGGGGACGCCTTTTAAGCGGGCTAGTGTATGGATTTTCAGAGCAGCTTCCCATAATCGAAATTTTAAAGCTGGCTGCAGGGGTGTCGGCAGCAACAGCCGAATCGAAACTGACGGTAGGGTTTGATTATGACCGGGCCATGGAGTTGAGAGGAAAAGCGGTTGTGGAGAAAATCAGATAGAAAAGGAAGCGTTCCTTTTTTATAGAAGGTATTTAACAATCTTATAGCAAAGGAGAGATATCAATGAAGAAGAGAGCAGTTAGTGTATTATTGGCGTGTACGATGGTATTGGCAATGATGGGGTGCAGTTCAACACACCGGAGACAACCGCTTCGACAGACGCTCCCAAAGAGACAACGGAAGCGACGGAGTCGGCAAACAAAGGAAACCGCAGAAGCGGCAGGTGAGGATGTAACAGAGGCGGTAAGCGAGGCAGCCTCCGCTGCGGACGGTGACATCATGATCGGCATCTCTATGTGTGCCATAGAGTCACAGATGTGGGCAGAGTACCAGACAGCTATGCATGAGAAATGTGATGAGCTGGGCGTGAAATACACGGAGGTAATCGCAGAAAATGATGTGCAGAAACAGAACCAGCAGATTGAAAACCTGATTTCCAGCGGTGCGGATGCGATCATCATTGCACCCGCGGACGGCGAGGCTGTGGTGTCAGCTATCAAGAAATGTAATGAGGCAGGCGTTCCTGTCATCATGGCAAACCGGGCAGCCGGAGAGGGTGCAGAGGTGGCAGGTACGGTTACCTCAGACAACGTGGCAATGGTTGAGCGGGAAATGAATTATGTGCTGGACAAAAGCAAAGAAGGAAGGAAAAACTTATAAAGTCGTAAAATTAGTGGGAAGCCTCACGGATGTAAACGCAGTTGCACGTGACACAGGATTTAAGAATGTAGCGGACGCAAACACCGATGTATTTGATGTGGTATCCGAGGTACCCACTGAGTGGAAGGGAGAATTGGCTCTGGCCGGAATCCTGAGTGCATTTGAAGCAAACCCGGACATCAACATGATCTTCAGCCCGTCAGACGCACTGCTTCCGTCCATTATCTCCGGACTTCAGCAGATTGACAAATGGTATCCCATTGGGGATGAAAAACATGTGACCATTGTGACCTTTGATGGAGCAAAGGATGCGGTTGACCAGATAAAAGCAAACTATGTGGACATTGTTTCCGTACAGGACGCTACCACCCAGGGACAGCTCTGTGTGGAAGGTGCAGTGGCGGCAGCAAAAGGGAGAGAAGACAGAAGGGTTGGTGGACCCGGGATTTGAAGTAACTCCTGAGAATGTGGAAGAATTGGGCTTTGCAGGGTATTGATCTTGTAAACACAGGCTTCAGGGAGAGAGCAGGCAGTGGGGCAGAGAAATCTGCCCCACCTGCATAGGACAGGAAACAGAATATAGATGCAGATAGCGAGGTTTGATTTTATGGAACAGGTCAAAAAATTTATGGGTCAGTAGACACAATCGTATGGTTTGTATTGGTGTTTGTGATCGTTGCGCTGATCGGGGTGCCTAATTTTGCAACTGGGGTAATATTACGAACATACTTGGCCAGGCCTGTGTATTACTCACCGTTGCATGTGGACAGCACTTTGCAGTTTTAAACGGCGGTGTGGATTTCTCAGCCACCTCCGTGATTGCACTCACCTGTGTGGTGGGAGCATCTATAATGAGTGAGACCACCGGGTATCTGGCCGGAAGGTGGTATGCCATACCGGTTGCCATTTTGGTTATGCTGATGATCGGTGTTATTTTGGAATTATTAATGGGTTGTCGGTAACCAGGTTTAAAATGCCCTCCTTTATTGTTACCATGGCAACCCAGATGATCGGCAGCGGCCTGGCCGTGGTCTACACAGGGGCACGACCATCTCAGGCCTGCCCTCCGCCTTTACGGCGCTGGGGTCCGAAATATACTGGGCATCCCTTTGCACTGATCCTGGGGCTGGTGGTGGCGGTCATCACCACATTGTCTGCAGCCGCACTCTGTACGGCAGGCAGCTTTACTCAGTAGGCACAAACCCTAAGGCATCAGTGATTTCCGGCATACCGGTTCGAAAAACGATTTTTAAGATATATATCTACAGCGGCGTCTGTGCCGCTATCGCAGGTATTATCATGATGGCACAGATGGAATCCGGGGCTTCCAGCTACGGAAGCACGCTTTTCATTGACATTATGGGCAGTATTATCGTGGGTGGAACCAGCCCTGCAGGCGGTTCCGGAAAAATACCGAACACGGTCCTGGGGGCATTTCTGATTATTTTAATCAATGTGACATTGAACCTGCTAAATACACCGTATTTCGTCATTACGATCATCAAGGGTGCAATCATTCTGGTGGCCGGCGGTATGGCAGTGTTTAAGAAGAGAAATGAGAAGGCATAACAAGTATGGAATAGATTGGATGTGAGAAGAGTGGCTGAGAAACAAGATTACATATTACAGTTAAAACAGGTGACAAAATCATTTGCATCCGTGCAGGTGCTCAAAGATATCACCATTGCGCTGAAGCGGGGAGAGATCCTGGGGCTGGTGGGGAAAACGGGGCTGGAAAGTCCACACTGATGAACATTCTGGGAGGAATCCATCAGAGGGATGGGGGAGAGATTGTCCTGGATGGAGAGACGTTTGAACCTGCCAATCCCAAGGTATCCCAGGCAGCCGGTATCGCATTTGTACATCAGGAGCTCAATTTATTTACCAACCTGAGCGTATACGAAAATCTCTTTATCAGTGGGATGATAAAGAACAGGGCAAAAGACCATTGACAAGAGAGCTATGAAAAAGATAGCCCAGGAAAAGCTGAAGGAACTGGGGATCACGGATTTTACAGCGGATGACATTGTGGGCGTTCTGCCAATGGGGCAGCGGCAGCTGGTGGAGATCACAAAGGCAATCATGAAAGATGCTAAGATAATCATTTTGGATGAACCCACCACTTCACTGTCCAATAAGGAGAAGGAGAAGCTTTTTTGAAATTATGCATCTGCTTCAGAAGCAGGGGAAATCCCTGATCTTTATCTCCCATATTCTGGAGGACGTGTTTGTACATTGCGACGAGATTGCGGTGCTCAGGGACGGGGAAATCATCTCCCAAAATTCCACAGACTCTATCACGACCCCGGAGGTGATCAAGCAGATGGTAGGGCGGGAGCTGAATAAGATTTATCCCACAGTGGAGAAGACTATTGGAAATGTGGCTTTTGAAGTGAGAAATATCTGCCAGGAGGGCCGGTTTGAAAATGTCAGCCTGGAAATCCGGGAGGGAGATCTTAGGCCTGTTTGGTCTGATGGGCGCAGGGCGCACGGAGCTTCTGAGATGCCTGTTTGTGGTAGACCCCATCACAGACGGGAGTATCCGGTTTCACGGAAAGGAGATTAGACCTATCACCCCGGAGAACTGCATCCGCAACGGAATGGCCTTTATTACGGAGAACCGGCGTGAGGAGGGGCTTCTGATGCCTAAGACCGTGAAGCAAAACGTAGTGCTGGCAAATTTAAGGGAGATCTCGGGGAAAACGAAGTTTATCAATCGAAAGGCAGAGACAGAGCAGACGGGGCAGATGGTAGAGGAGCTGAACATCAAGACCTTTGACGCAGGAAAGCAGGCGGTGGTCAACCTCTCAGGCGGCAACCAGCAGAAAGTGGTGTTTGGAAAATGGGTTCTGAGAAAGCCCCGGATTTTCCTGCTGGACGAGCCCACCAGAGGGGTAGATGTGGGCGCGAAATATGAGATTTACAGTATTATCAATGAACTGGCAAAAACAAATCCACAGTGCTGATCGTATCCTCCGAGATGGAGGGCTGATGGGCATGTGTGACAGGATTCTGGTGATGAGCCACAATGTGCTCACCGGGGAACTGCACAGAGGAGAGTATGAACAGGAACGCATCATGCAGGCCGCAATAGGGGGTGGAAAATAATGGACCAGACATCTCAGACAAGGAAAAGTAAAAACGTCCGCAAAAACTGCTGGATTTATTCTGTACTTACGGTCTGTATGTAATTTTTGTGATTCTGCTGGCCTACTTTGCTATCAGTCGAAAAACTTCCTGACTCTCAGCAATGCCGTCAATGTGCTGAGGCTCTCATCCACTCTGGGGATATCTGTGGTGGGAATGTTTTTGTACTGATCACAGCAGGGATCGATATCTCGGTATCAGCCAACATGTATTTTTCTGCTGTGGTGGGAACTACCCTTTTAAACAATCTGGGAATGCCCCTGCCAGTGTGCTTTGCGGGAGCAGTCTTAAGTGGAATGCTCATCGGAGCCATCAATGGCTTCTTTGTGGCAAAACTTAAAATGGTGCCCTTTATCACTACTTTGGCTACCTACAGTGTGGCAAGGGGCTGGGACTGATGTTTACCAACCAGCAGATGCTGTTTTTGGATTCCAAGGCCATGAGTTTTGCAGGAGCTAAATTTTTGGGTATTCCGCTGATGGTGTATATTTTATTGCAGTCGTGTTGATCGGTCACTTTATTTTAACCAGAGCCCAGTATGGACGTCAGCTGTTCGCCTGCGGCAACAATCTGGCAGGCGCCAACAAGATGGGAATCAATGGAACCAAGGTGGTGTTTTTAGCCTATTTTATCTGCGGAGGGCTGGCAGGGCTGGCAGGAATGGTAAACGCCTGCTCCTTAAGCGTCATCAACCCCAATTTTGCTATTGGAGATGAATTCGTGGTGATCTCTTCTGCTGTAATCGGAGGGGCTAGTCTGTTCGGTGGCAAGGGGCGGATTCTTCCGGGGGCCATCATTGGTATCGTTATGGTACAGGTGATCACCAATGGACTGACCATCATCGGGGCATCTGCATACGCATTTACCATCTTCCGGGGAGTCATCATATTTATTGCGGTTATGATGGACAGTATCAAGTTCAGCGGGAGATACGGTAAGAGACAAAAAGGGGAAAGTTATGTTATACTGAAAGAAAATGTCGGAGGGATTTGGAAGAGATGCTAGATCGAAAGTATAACATTGAGCTCCAGTCTTTGATTGTAAATCTGCTGGAGGAGAAGGGAAAGTCAGCGTCAATGAACTTTCCCAGCTGATGCAGGTCTCAAAGGAAACGATCCGAAGAGACTTAAAGGAGATGGAAGATGCGGGGATGATCCAGCGCACCCACGGAGGGGCTGTCCTTTCGGAGGCATCCAAGGGTGTGAAGGAATACCCCTATCTGATGCGGGAAATACAAAACTATACGGGAGAAGGACAAACTGTGCAAAGAGGCTGCCAAGAAGGTACAGGATGGGGATACTATATTTATTGACAATAGTTCCACCACACTGAATATGATTCAGCATATAAGTCCCAGATATCAGGTAACCATCATTACCAATTCCATCCGCCTGCTTCTGGATGCCTCCCTGCAGGAGTATTCAAACCTGACCCTGATTTCCCTGGGGGAATTTTCCCGGGCCAGCAATTACTCCCTCACGGGAATCATGGCCAGTGAGTGGATCAACAACTTCAGGCCGCACAAGGTATTTCTATCCTGCTGCGGTGTCAATGTGGGGAGGGATCACGGACAGCAGTATCTACGAAGTGGATGTGAAGCGGCTGATGATGGAAAAGGCTCAGGAGGTTTATGTGCTGGCGGATGCCACAAAGTTCGGTAAGCCGGGGGGTGGTATTCTTGTCGGACTTTTCTAAGATCGATTATCTCGTGACCAACCGTGGACTCTCCCGGAACAGGAGGAGAGCCTGAAGCGGCAGGGTACACGTCTTGTGGTGGTCTCTGAGCAGTAGTTGCGGAGGCAAAATGAAAAGAATCGCATTTGATTTAGGCGCCAGCAGCGGAAAGATGATGCTGGGGGAATTTGACGGGGAGCGCCTGAGAACCCAGGAGATCCACCGTTTTACAAACAGACAGGTCAGTGCGGCCGGTGGACTTTACTGGGACTTTTTGGGAATCTACCGGAATCTGGCAGAGGGATTCGAAAGGGAAGGGCACTGGCCGGGGAAGCGATCGGGAGTTTAGGGATGGACTCCTTTTGCAATGATTTCGGACTGGTGGGCAGAAGCGGGGCGCTGGTTACCCAGATGCACTGTTACCGTGACCCCCGCGCAGCCAGATGGGAGAGTGAGATCTACCGGAAGGTGGGAAAAGAAGAGCTGCACCGGATGACGGGAAACCAGAATGCTCTTTTTAACACGGTAATCCAGCTGGCAGCTATGCAGCTGGAGGGGGAGGGTATCTTCTGGAAAACGGAGGTAAGCTACTGCATCTTCCGGATCTGCTCTCGTACCTTCTGACCGGCAGGATGTATTCAGAATACACCATGGCGTCAGTCACACAGATGTTTGACTATGGGACAGATGACTGGCATCAGGAGATTTTGCGTAGATTTGGGATAACGGAAGAGATCCTGTCTCAGTTTTACAGCCGGGACAGACTGTGGGAAGATTTACAAATGAGGCTGCCAGGGAAATCGGGTGGAAAAAAATAAAGGTGGTAGCTGTGGGGAACATGATACTGCCTCTGCGGTCGCTGCGTTACCGATAACGCAAAAGAATATTGCTTATATAAGCAGCGGGACCTGGTCGCTGATGGGGGTGGAGACGGAAAAGCCCGTTATCAACGCAGACACCTTCAGGTATAACATAGCCATTGAAGGGGGTGTGGAGCATAGATACCGGATGCTGAAAAATATCATGGGGCTGTGGCTGGTACAGGAATGCCGTTTGGAATACATCAAAATGGGAAAGGAATACAGCTTTGAGGAGCTGTCCTGTCTGGCGGAAAAAGAACAGCCGTTTCGAAGCCTGGTAGATCCGGACGACCCAGCGTTTTACATGCCGGGAAACATGCTTGAGAAGATACAAACCTTCTGTCAAAATACCGGACAGCCGGTACCGGAAACACCGGGGCAGTTTATACGCACTGCAAAGGAGAGCCTGGCCTTTAAGTACCGCTGGGTGATGGAGAAACTGGAAACCATACGCGCAGGGAAAATACAAAGGATTCATATTTTAGGCGGAGGGGCCAGGATCGGCAGCTAAACCAGTTTACTGCGGATGCATGCGGACGGCCTGTGGATGCCGGGCCTGCGGAGGCAGCCCTGATGGGGAATTTTCTGATGCAGATGAAAGCGGACGGGGAGATTGCGGACATCACACAGGGAAGAGAGATACTGGCCAGGTCGATAGAAATAAGTACTTACGATCCCAGGCAGACTGCTGTTTGGGAGGAACATTACCAGTATTTTAAAACACTGCTGAGGGCAGATTGTGAAAGTTAAGGAGGAATTTAAGATGGCTTTAAAATATGCTTGTATTACAGGATCACTGGGAAACAGGGTTGACCGTTTTATGGCGGGAGGATATAAGGAGGACAACACAGCAGAGGAGCGCATTGCGGGGTTGGCCAAAACAGGTGTGGTGGAGGCTTTGGAGCTCTGCTATGACCCGGATGGGGATGAGAACAATCCGGAGGAGATCCGGCAGTGGGCAAAACAGTATGGTTTAAAATTTCCGGTGTGAATGCGCCCTTGAACGGTGACAAGAGGTTTGGGTACGGATCTCTCACCAACACAAATCCGGAATACCGGGCCCTGGCGATCCGGTACTGCAAGGACAGCGTGGATTTCGCCAAGGCTGTTGGCGGAGAGTTTGTGAATATCTGGATGGGGGAGGACGGATTCGACTATGTTTTCCAGACCGATTACACCAGACAGTGGAATCTGATGGTGGAGGCTATCCGCGAGATCTGCGACTATGCGCCGGACATGAAAATAGCCCTGGAGTTTAAGCTCAGAGAGCCCAGAAACCGCTGTACTCTGGATACAGCCGGGACCACGCTTCTGCTGGCCAGGGATGTCGACCGACCCAACGTGGGACTGACGGTGGATCTGGGGCATGTATTTCAGGCGCAGGGAAATGTGGCCCAGGTGGTGGAGATGTGCGCCAACCACGGAATGCTCTACAACCTGCATATCAATGACAATTACAGCGCTTGGGATGATGATATGATTCTGGGCTCTGTGCGCTATACGGAATATATTGAGCTTTGCTATTCCCTGAGGAAAATCGGATACGATGGATGGACCTCTGTGGACATCTTCCCGTTCCGTGAGAATGGGTACAAAGCGGCTGCGGAGAGCATCCGCATGATGCAGGTTTTTGACCGCGCTGTGGACAGGATAGGATGTGACAAACTGGCCGGGTGCATTGAGGGGACGGATGCCACGGAGGTATTTGGATTGATCAGAGAGGCCGTCTTTCAATAGAATGGGGGAAGTGTTTTGAGAAGAGAAGTGGAGGAGAAGCTGGGACGTATCCGCAGGTTTCTAAAGCAGGAGGGATACGACGGTGTTCTTTTGACAACCAATGAGAACTTTTGCTGGCTCAGCGGGGGACGTAGTGCCTTTGTAGACAAGAGTACAGGAGCAGCAGCCTCAAAGCTCATGGTAACGGAGTCGGGGCAGTATGTGATCTGCAACTCCAGCGAGCGGTACCGGGTGATGGAGGAGGAACTGCCGGAGGATGGCTTTGAACTGATCACCTACCAGTGGCACGAGGATGAGTACCAGGTGCTTGCGGACTGGATTAGGGGCAAAAAGATTTGCAAGCGACAGCGGAGTCTATGGGACAGAAAACTGCAGCGCCGGGATTCAAAGGCTGCGCTACGTGCTCACGGAGGAGGAGACGGCCCGTTACCGAAAGATCGGGCCGGAGAGCGCCGGGATTTTGGAGCATTCCTGCAGGGAGATACGCAGAGGAGAGAGCGAACTGGAGATTGCATCCCGTACGGTGCAAAAACTCATGGAAAAAAAGGGTATCAGGTGCCTGTATGCCTGGTGGCTGCGGATGAGCGCCTGAGAAAATACCGGCATCCCATCCCTACCCAAAGGCGGGTGGACAAATACGCTATGACAGCCATCTGTGCCCAGAAGTATGGGCTAACTGTGTCCATAAGCCGGATTGTCTCTCTGGGAGAGGTGGACGAGGATAGGGCAAAGAGGATGGAGGCAGTTCAGAGAATAGACGCTGCCTATATTAGTAATACAAAGACGGGCGTCCTGGCCAGGAATGTACTGGAGAAGGGCTTTGAGGCCTATCAAAAAAACAAGGATATGGGGAGGATTTTCATCTGCATCATCAAGGGGGAGCCCTGGGGTACGCCACAAGAGACTACTGTGCAGATTTTACATGCAGTGAGACTGTGCTGGGCGGGCAGGCTTTTTTCCTGGAATCCGACCATAGCGGGAGTGAAATCAGAGGATACCTTTCTGGTTTCCGGAGACAGACAGGAGATCGTTTCTCATACGGGAAACTGGGTTTACCGGGAGATTTCCTGCGGCAGCGGAATGAAACTATTAAGGCCGGAAATTTTGGTGTTACAGGAGGTGTGATTATGGGAAAGAGCTACCGGGAGGAACTGGTTGGTGTGTTTGGCTGCCCAATAGACGAAAATCCCACTGTGGTGGTGGCGAAAGCTGCATTTGAGGACCTGGGACTTCCCTACCGCTACCTGACTGTGCTGGTAAAGCCGGAGGATTTAAGGGATGCTGTAAAAGCCGTAAAGGCTATGAATATGAAAGGCATTCACCTGACTATCCCCATAAGGTGGAAGTATTGAAGTACCTGGACGAGGTGGCTGGGGATGCCCGGATTATGGGGGCAGTCAATACCGTTTACGTGAAGGAAGGCAGACTTTGCGGAGAAAATACGGACGGAAAAGGGTTTATCACTTCCTTAAAGGAAGAACAGATTGAAATGGATGGAAGGACTGCCATGCTGCTGGGAGCCGGGGGGCGGCAAGAGCTATCGCTGTGGAACTGGCGAGACGCGGGGGTAAAAAAAGCTGCTGATCGCCAACCGCCCGGAATCGGGCAGGGGAACAGAACTGACCCGGCTGGTAAATGAAAAACAGAGACCTTAGCAGAGTACCTATGCTGGGATCACACTATTTCCGTTCCACAGGGCGTGGATATTTTGGTAAATACCACTAATGTGGGTCTGTATCCCATGGTGGATCAAAAACCGGACATTGATTACAGCTCGATAAGAAAGCATATGACCGTGTGTGATGTGATTCCAAACCATCCTGACACCTTGTTTCTAAAGGAGGCCAGACAAAGGGGAGCCAGAACCATAGACGGGCTTGGGATGCTGATTAACCAGGCAGCGATCAGCTTTTACCTCTGGACCGGATGCCGATGCAGCCGTCAGGTGATGAGGATGCCCTTGCCAGGGAATATGGGCTATAGAGGAATCAACTAAATATGCCGGAAAGAAAAGAGGACGAGGATTATGGCAGATTTATCTTACAGAAAAAGAGCGGGAGGATATGGCAAAGGTAGCCCACTATATGTGGGACCGAAAGCTTACAAATGCTGCTGGGGAAACTTTGCAGTGCGCGTGGACGATAACAGGGTGCTGATTTCCCCCTCCCTGATGTCAGAGCGGCATTTCTGCGAAATGCGGCCGGAAGATTTTTACTCATTGATTACGAGATGAACATTTTGGAGGGACAGGAAAATTGTCCAGAGAGGGATATATGCACGTTCTGCTCCTGAAAAATTTTAAGAATATTGGGGCAACCATTCACGCCCATCCCCAGTACTGCATGGTATTTGTGGCCCAGAGCAAGCCGATTCCCAATATTACGGAGGCCACGATGAAAGGGGACCTGTGGAGTGCATTCCTTACACCCAGGCCTATACCAAGAACCTGCACGAGGAGGTATACCGGTATTTCGACGAACGGCGTCAGCTTGCAGAGAAATACCCGATTGCAGCGATTATGCCTCTGCACGGTGTTGTGGTATCCGGCTCAGATCTGTTCATGGCATACAGTATGCTGGAGAGGATCGAGGCGGATGCAGTCTGCAACATCTTCAAAACCAAATTTGACAAAAGTACACCAACACGAGCTTAAAAAAGAGTCTAGCGGAAGGTGGACAGCAAGATTCGCTATCTGCTGTCTGCCTTCTTTTCCAAATAGAAGGAGGAATTGTATGAAAAACACAGATCAGGCTTACCAGCTGGCAAAGGAGAGATATGCGGCCATAGGTGTGGATACTGAGAGGGCCCTGAACCGGTTAGAGCAGGTCAGGGTTTCTTTTAACGCGTGGCAATTTGACGATGTGAAAGGATTTTTAAACAAGGATACACAGATGAGCGGAGGTATCCTGTCTACCGGGAGCTATCCCGGCGCAGCCTCAATCGGATCAGCTGCGCCAGGATGCGGATAAAAGCCTTTTCTCTGATACCCGGGAAACACAAGCTGAGCCTGCAGGCTACGCAGGCAGATACCACCGAGGGTGGAGCTGGATGAAATTGAGCCGAGGACACTATCGGGCATATGTGGATTGGGCCAGGGGAGGGGCCTTGGCCTAGACTTCAATCCCAGTTGTTACGCTCATCCCAAGTCAGCGAAAGGCTTTACCCTGGCCAGCAGTGACAGCGGAATACGGGATTTCTGGATTGAGCACTGCAGGCGTTCCAGCATTGTGGGGAATTTTTTGGGCGGGAGCTGGGAATACAGGCAGTGACCAATCATTGGATCTGCGACGGATATAAGGACTTTCCCGCGGACCCTATGCACCCAGAGAGAGGCTCAAAAACAGCCTGGATGAAATTTTTCAGAAACCGGTGGATCAGAGTCTGAATCTGGATACCCTGGAGAGTAAGTTATTTGGGATCGGGTGGAGGACTATACCGTGGGTTCCCACGAATTTTACATGATGTATGCTGCCAAACGGGGAAGAAGTCTTTGCCTTGATGCCGGACACTTTCACCCGACCGAGGAGGTGGCAAACAAGATCAGCGCAGTGATGCTTTTCTCAGAGGAGATGGCACTGCATGTAACCAGGCCGATGCGCTGGGACAGTGACCATGTGGTGTCCTTTGACGACCATACCCAGGATATGATCCGGGAGGTAGTACGGGGCGGCTGGCTTGAGAGGGTACATATCGGAACAGATTATTTTGACGGAAGCATCAATCGCATCACCGCCTGTGTCATTGGAATGAGAAATACCATTAAGTCGATTCTGTTTGCCCCTGCTTGAGCCAATAGGGCTGCTGCAAAGACTGGAGCTGGAGGAGAATTATTCCGAACGGCTGGCGGTGATGGAAGAGCTGAAGACTTATCCCTTTGAGGCAGTATGGGATTATTACTGCGAAAAGATGGGGGTTCCAACAGGTATGGACTGGCTGCAGGAGGTAAGGGCTTATGAGAGGGAAGTGCTGGCGTGCAGATAGGAGGAGACATGGACGGATATGAACAGAAATACAACCTGATTGATATTCAGGAAAAACAACTGAGATTTGAAAGGTTTGACAATGAGGATGCATGGCAGTTGGGATGTATTCTCGCCAATGAGGCAAAAAAGACGCGGCGTATCTGTCGCAGTGGACATTGTGCTAAACGGCTATCAGGTGTTTCGGTATGGCGGGCAGGGGACAAATAACTATAACGAGATCTGGCTCTCACGAAAAATTCAATCAGTGAATACCATGCATGTGAGCACTCTGAAACTGTATTACATGATGCGTACAGGAAAAGAGGACATATACCAGGGAGGAAATCTAGACCCAGCCAGCTATGCAGCTGTGGGAGGGGGATTCCCCATCTATGTCAATGGCACAGGATGTGTTGGAGCGGTTGCTGTCTCCGGTCTGACTCATCATGAAGACCATGATTTTGCAGTGGATGGACTGTGTAAATACCTGGACAGACAAGTGGAGCGGGTGGACGAATGCGCATTTGATCCGGATCAGCCATGAGGGAAAAATAAATTAGTAGGCATGAATTATTAATAATAAAAACGGATGGGCAAAATGGCGAAACTCGTCTATAAATCCCATGTATTAAGGGGAAATCGGAAAAAATCTGCTTCATAATATAGAGTAAACGGTAGTTGGGAATTGATAAAATAATAATTATTAATACAAAAAGTTATTAATAAAAAGTTTACCTATTTCCAAATAGAAAGAAATGCGTTATAATCGACTCGCAATGATCTGTGAGAGAAGACGCAGATAAAACGAGTAAAAACATAAAGGAGAATGAGCATGAACAAACTTGAGCTTCAGAAAATGGCCAATGAGATCCGCAAGGGCATTGTCACATCTGTACATAGTGCCAAAGCAGGACATCCGGGCGGCTCTCTGTCAGCAGCAGATGTATTTACGTATCTGTATTTTGAGGAAATGAATATTGATCCCAAGGACCCGGGAAAGCGGACAGAGACCGTTTTGTACTCTCCAAAGGGACATACGGCTCCGGGCTTGTATGCAACCCTGGCCAACAGGGGATACTTCCTGTGGAGGATTTGAAGACCCTCCGTCATATCGGCTCCTACCTGCAGGGACACCCGGATATGAAGCACATTCCGGGCGTGGATATGTCCAGCGGCTCCCTTGGACAGGGAATCTCAGCGGCAGTAGGCATGGCGCTGTCCGCGAAACTCAGCAATGAGGAATACCGGGTTTATACGCTTTTAGGAGACGGGGAAATCCAGGAGGGACAGGTTTGGGAGGCCGCAATGTTCGCAGGGGCCAAAAACCTGGACAATCTGGTCGTAATCGTAGATAACAACGGACTTCAGATTGACGGCGGTATTGCAGATGTTTGCTCACCCTATCCAATTGATAAAAGTTTGAGGCGTTTAACTTCCATGTAGTTAATGTAGCGGACGGAAACGATTTTGACCAGTTAAAGGCAGCTTTTGACGAGGCAAAGACTGTGAAAGGAATGCCGACTGCGATCGTTATGAAAACAGTAAAAGGCAAAGGGGTATCTTTCATGGAAAATCAGGCCTCCTGGCATGGAACAGCCCCAATGATGAGCAGTATGCAGTAGCAATGGCAGATTTGGAGAAAGTAGGTGAAGCATTATGTCAGAAGTAAAGAAGATCGCAACGAGAGAAAGCTACGGTAACGCCCTGGCAGAGCTGGGAGCAGAAAATGACAAGATCGTGGTGCTGGACGCTGACCTTGCAGCTGCCACAAAGACTGGCATGTTCAAAAGGTATATCCCGAGCGTCACATCGACTGTGGTATCGCTGAGTGCAATATGATCGGTATCGCAGCAGGGCTTGCAGCAACAGGCAAAGTTCCTTTGCCAGCTCCTTCGCCATGTTTGCAGCGGGCCGCGCTTTTGAGCAGGTGCGCAACTCTGTGGGGTATCCCCATCTGAATGTGAAAATCGGCGCTACCCATGCGGGCATTTCCGTGGGCGAGGACGGCGCTACTCACCAGTGCAACGAGGATATCGCCCTCATGCGCACCATCCCGGCATGGTTGTCATCAACCCTTCCGATGATGTGGAAGCCAGAGCTGCTGTGAAAGCAGCGGCAGAGTATGAGGGCCAGTGTATCTGCGTTTTGGACGTCTGGCAGTTCCGGTGATCAATGACAGGCCGGATTATAAGTTCGAGATAGGCAAGGGCGTAGTTCTGCGCGAGGGCAAAGATCTGACCATCGTAGCCACCGGACTGCCTGTAGCTGCCTGCCTGGAAGCCGCCGAGAAGCTGGCTGCGGACGGAGTGGAGGCCAAGGTGATCAACATCCACACCATCAAACCGCTGGATGAGGAGCTGATCGTTGCAGCAGCAAAAGAGACCGGCAAAGTCGTAACCGTAGAAGAGCACTCGGTGATCGGAGGACTTGGAAGCGCTGTGTGCGACTGCCTGAGCGAGAAGGCACCCACCAAGGTGATGAAGATCGGTGTCAACGATACCTTCGGAGAGTCGGACCGGCAGTGAAACTGCTGGAGAAATATGGACTGGATGCAGAAGGAATTTATGGGAAGATTAAAAAGCTTTCTGTAATGGAATGGACTTTTGCTTATGGCAGTATCCCAAAGTGATTCTTTGTGATTCCGGAAGAGGATAGACAGTTTACTTTCCGCGCATCCTACTATATAATTAAGAAAGCAAGTATTGATACGAGCTTTTAGGACGGGGATATCCGTTTTATATATAGACAGAGAAAGGAAGATTTCTATGACACGGGATGCAAGGGCAAGGAAAGCAAGACAGTTTAAAAACCATCTGAATCAGGAATTTTATGACTGCATAAGAGATATTATGCAGCATCCAGTGGTGCAAAGGATGAAGAAGTATCCGCACCACTGCGATACCAACTGTTACCAGCACTGTTTAAATGTAGCTTATTATAATTATCAGGTCTGCAAGGCTCTGGGGTTAAACGCCAGGGCAGCCGCCAGAGCGGGGGATGCTCCACGATCTGTTTCTGTATGACTGGAGAAAACATGCCGCCAGAACAGGGGATCATTTTCACGGGATGACCCACCCCAGAAGAGCCCTCAGAATTGCGGAGAGATATTTTGTGCTGACGCCTCTGGGCGGGATTTGATTCTCAAGCACATGTGGCCTCTCACAGTGATTCCACCGAAATATGTGGAGTCCTATGTGATCTGTCTCACGGATAAATACTGCGGGGCCTGTGAGATTGCGGATCACTATGCAGGCAGGATTATGCCCAAGCGTATTCCGCTGCCCTTTGGTTACCGCACCATGTATCGGTTTGCCTCCAAGCTGGCGCCTGCAATGGAGAGAGGCGTACATGCGGAGAAGACAGGTATCTCCGGCTGCGGGACAGCCCGGTAGCCAAAGGTCTTCAGAACACCTGCAGTGATCTGCTCTGCCACGGCCATAACGGCGGAAAGGCGTGTGGTCTGCAGCGTAAGATGGGAAAAACGGCTGGAGACTCCTATGATGCCGGTGATAAAGATATCGCCTACGGATTCCAGATCTTTCTCCACGCCGGCTCCGGGACTGAGACTCCCTTTTCCAAGAGTGATATAGCCCTGGTGATCCCTGGTCCCCAGGGAGGCATCTATGGCGATGATAATATTTTTCTTGTGCTGTTCTTTGATTGCGGAGAGTGTATCATTTAAGTTAAGAGCATGAATAGGCATTTCCAGTGTACCATACACGGGAATGTCTTTTTTAATACCTTTTTCAGCTCAGATCCGATCATAGGTCCAAGACTATCCCCAGTTACCCGGTCGCTACCGATGCAGACAAAGACCGGGGATGATTTCAGGCCGGAGTATCCCTCCAGGAGAAAGGAGAGGCAGGTGTTTATACGGCTGCAGGCGTCCGGCGCCTTGGAGTCAATGTAATAAATTTGTTCTATCTTCTGATCGTTCATAAGTTTGTCCTTTCAAAGCGTTTTCTAAAGTTTATCCATGGCACCTGGAAAATATTCAATCATTTCCTGCGAATTCTTCTGGAAGAAAAAACATGGCCGTGTTCAAAATATGTCGTAAAACTCCAGTGTTTTTGAACAGGAATTGATAAAATCTGCAGGACACTTATGGTAAGGTAGTGCTAAGGCTAGTACATCGTAAACGAAATAAGCACCCCATATACTTGTCTGAATATGCGGCACTTATTTCGTTTACGATGTACTTGGCCTTAGAAAACATATATGTATGAAGGAGTGTGCAGGGGAATGATCGAAATGGTTTATAAGGGAAACGGCGATGGGAAAAAACGGGGACAGGCTGAAACTGCCTAAGAATGTACGTCAGATCGGTGAAGCAGGAAAAGGAAAAAGGGTTTATTTGGAAGACTATGCAGTGACTTACCTGCATCAGGTGGAGGCTGCTGTGCTTCTGGGGAGACCTGGGAACAGGATGAGGTCAGGTACATTTTTATCCATGGGGCAATCCAGGTAGAGGACCCTGCGTTTGGGGAGGAAGCATGGGAGGACATCTATCGGGAGGCAAAGCAGTACTTTGAAAACAGTGAGATTCTGGGATGGGCAATGCAGGTGCAGGAACAGCCCCTGGCACTGAGCAAAGAGCTAAATGACCTTTACAAAACACATTTTGACAGAGAAGATGCAGTGCTGATTCTCTATGAGCCCAGCGAAAAGGAAGACAGTGTTTTTGTGGAGGAGAATGGCAGCCTGAGACCACAGAATGGATATTACATTTACTATGATAAAAACAAATCCATGCAGGACTACATGGTGTTCAGAAACGAAGGAAAGTCGGTGGAAAGAGAGACAGAGGTGACGGACAATGCCATAAAGAGTTTCCGCAAGATTGCAGAGGAAAAGCGGGAGAAGAGAGAAAAGCAGGAGCGAAAAGAGAACCCGGAGAAGGGGGAGAAGCAGACAGTAAACCAGGCTGTTAAGGACAAAGGGGGCACAAAATCAGCGCAGCCGAAAACAGTCAAATTTCTCTATGCGGCAAGTACCTTTTTAGTTCTGACCATTTTAATTATTGGGGTAACTATGGTCAACAACTATGATAGGATGAAGAATATGGAGCTGGCACTCTCGGATATGGCAAAAGAGCACGGAGGCGTCTGCAAAGGTCAATGAGAAGGGACTGCATCCACAGATAAAGCAGGATAGTGCAAAAAAGAGACGGAGACCATGACTGAAACTGCCGGTGACAAGGCAGAGGGAGAGTCCGAGACAGCAGCAGAATCAAGCCAGGACGGCCAGGGACTTTCCGGCAATGCACAGAAAAGTTCTGAAGCAGAAAAAAATGTGCAGGACACTAAGGCGGACGCAGCGGCGGATGGACAGAATGCAGCTGACCCACAGAGCGCAGCGGCAGGGACAGAGGCACAGGCAGCCGGACAGGACCAGAGCCAGGCACAGACAGATATTCCCACAGCAGCAGGTACAGCAGGAGATGGACAGGCAGCGGGAGGAACCCAGGGACAGGATGTGGATGCCAGCGCACAGGCTGCCTCGCAGAGCGCTCAGCCGGCAGCGGAGCATACGAATCAAGCCGCATACATTGTTAAGGCAGGGGACACACTGGCAGATATCTGCAGGATGTATTATGGAACCACAGACCGGTTGAATGAGATCTGTACTCTGAACGGTATCAGCGATCCCAACACCATCCTGCTGGGACAAAAAAATTTTGCTTCCATAGACAGGGATTTTTCTGTGTGTTATAATACCAGGAGTATCCGAAAAGGAGTCCAAAGTATTTGGCAGAGAAAGAACTATGGGAATGAAAGCATTTTTTAAGAAGCATTTTCAAAAAAAAATAGACAGGGTAAAAGAGGAGATTGAGCAGGAGGAGCTCTGGGATTTGTCAGAGGGGAATGAAGCGGACGAGGCCAGTGGTGATATTCTGTTGAACGGAAGTCTATGGAATAAGCTGAGACAGCACCGGAGAGGGATAAGAAGGCATTGGATGGTTATCCTGGGCATTTTAGGGATTCTGGCAGCAGCTTTTTTCCTCTACCTCTTTCTACATGTTGGAACCGAATTTACTACCATCAGCAGAACAAAACGGGCTGATATCAATGGAACAAAGTATACAGCCCTGGGCGGAAATCTGCTCAAATACAGTTCGGACGGTGTCTCCTGTGTATCCCACAGCGGAGAGGTGCTGTGGAGCAGTACTTACAGTATGCAGAGCCCGGTCATTGATATCTGCGGTTCGACTGCAGCTGTGGCAGATCAGAAGGGACACAGATTTATATTTATAATGATAGCGGACTTTTAGGTCAGTTTCAGACCTCCCTGCCTATTGAAAAAAAGTGAGGGTGGCCAGGCAGGGAGTGGTTTGTGCAGTGCTGCAGGACGATGACGTGACCTGGATTAATTTTTATGACTCAGAGGGAATGAGATTGCCAAAACAGAACCTCATTAGGTGAATCCGGTTATCCGCTGGATATTGCGCTTTCTCCGGATGGACTGAAGCTGATGGTATCCTATCTGTGTATCACAAAGGGAATTATGAATACCAGGGTCAGCTTTTACAATTTTGACTCTGTGGGACAAGCTGAGATTAACAATATGGTGAGCAGTGAGACGTATGAAAATGTGGTGGTACCAAAGGTGATCTTTATGGACACAGACACATCGGTTGCTTTTCGCAGCAATGGTTTCAGCATTTTTAAAGGCAGGCAGATTCCGGCTCTGGAAAAAGAGGAGGAGTTTGAACATGAAATTCTCAGTGTATTTTACGATGAAGAGTATTTTGGGTTTGTTTTTAAAAGTGACAAAGCGGAGCACAAATACATGATGCAGCTATATAATCAAAGCGGGAAAAAAGTGATGAGCAAGTACTTTGACCTGGCATACGACCAAGTCAAGCTGGAGGAAGACAACTTGATTTTATTTAATGAGAGTACTTTTGAAATCTACGGAACAGGGGGACGCAAAAAGTTCTCCGGTAAATATAAAAAGCCCATTGTGGATGTCATCAGTATAAAGGGTTTCCGTAAATATATGGTTCTCACCCAGGAAAGTACAGATGTGATAAGACTCAAATAGGGGAACAGATCATGAATATACTTACAGTAATTATACTGCTGCTAATCGCAGTGTTTGTGTTAAATGGATACCGCAGAGGCTTTGTGCGCGTTTTTGCTTCCATGTTTTCTTTTTTGTACTCTCCTCCGTGCTTGTTTATATGGCAACACCCTATATCAGCCAGTTCTTAAAGGAGTATACACCCATCTATGAAGTGGTTGAGAGTAAGTGTGAGGAGGCTTTTTGCGGGTATGGGCGATGGAGACACAGCGGAGGATGCAGAGAAAGAGGACGTTTCCTTCTTAGACCAGAAAAACAGATTGAAGAGATGGAACTTCCACAGATTTTAAAGCAGCAGCTTTTGAACAACAATAATGACGTGGGGTATGAGCTGCTGGGTGTTACAGGGTTTTCCAAATACATCGCAGGCTATATGGCCAATATTATACTGAATATTCTGTCATTTTTAGCAGCTCTGGTGTTGGTTTTTCTCATTCTGCGGACAACGGTCATGACTTTGGATATCATAGCAAATCTACCGATTCTTCACGGTGCCAATCGTTTTCTGGGTTTAATTTTTAGGCTTTGCCCAGGGTATCCTAGTGGTCTGGTTTGGGCTTTTACTGTTAACGGTATTCAGCCACACGGATGCGGGAGAGAAGCTAATGAATATGGTCTATGAAAGCCCTATACTCAGCTTTTTTGTATGAACAGAATATCATCTTAAAATATTTGCTGGGAGCAGTAGAGAAAAATTTTGTAAAAAAACAGCTATGACTGCTATTTATGCTATAGTAGAATCGCAATTTTTGAAAGGAAGCACAAAATGAACTCATCTGTACTTCATATTGCTGTATGTGATGATGAAAAATACGATCAGGAACAGATAATTGAAATGACAAAAAGATTCTTGAAGCGGATAATATCTGCTATGAGATTTCGATGTATAAGAGCAGTGAGGAGCTGCTGGCAGCCCTGGAGAAAGATGAGCAGGAATACCAATTTCTGTTGCTGGATGTGGTTATGGATGGCCTGAATGGGATCGAACTGGCTGCCAGACTGCGTAAGAAAGGGAATCAAGTGCCGATTATCTTTGTCTCCTCTTACGAAGATTATGCTCTGATGGGATATGAGGTAGAGGCGGTCAGATATCTGGCAAAGCCTGTGCGGGAGGACAAGCTGCGGGAGGCGATCCACTACTGTAAAGAGCGCTTTTACCGGAAAAAGCATATCCTGATATCCACGGCAGAAGGAATACGCAGAATCCTTTTTAAAGCGATTGGCTTATGTAGAAATCAGCGGAAGAGGAACACTACTGTATGTGAATGAGGAACGGATCTTCTCGCGAAACTCGATTACGGAGATCGAGCAGGAAGTGGATCCCGTGGAATTTTGCCGTTGTCATCAGAGTTTTCTGGTTAATCTGGAGCATGTCGAGGCCATCAGACGGTATGAGTTGACCCTAAAAGGAAACAGGAAGGTGCCCGTCAGCAAGCTTCGGTATGACAGTACGAAAAAAAGAAGCTGATGTGCTACGTATCCAGTTGATCTTCTGGCGGTTCGGCCGGCAGGGCGAAAAGATATCCGAAACCTGCCGGGGAGACGTTTGATCTGCATAAGGCCTCCGTACTTTTCCGCAGTCCGTTCCATGATGAGAATTCCATAACCGTGTTCTTTAACCATGTTTAATTTTTTTGACTCATTATTCTGATCCCCGGTTCCGGGGTGGAATTTTCCAGTGATAAATAAAAGAATTGTTTTTTGTGTGTAAATCCAGGCGAATCCATGGATTCTTATTGGAGGAATCATTGCATGCACGAATTGCATTATCTAAAGCATTCAGCAGGATAGAGCTAAGATCAGTGTCTTTCATGGGCAGGGATGGGGGCGCATCGGCCCGAATGATATCCACCTGGATACCCCTCTCCAGCGCTTCTGAGAGCCGGCTGTTTAAGGTGATATCCAGTATGTAGTTACCTGTATTCAAAATTTTGGGAATTTGTTTTGCTTTTTCGGTAACTTCTGCAATATAATTTTTAGCTCTTGCGATCTGTCCCCGGCCAGTAGTCCTCCCAGGGTATTCAGGTGTTTTGCAGGTCATGGCGCATAATGGCAGTTTCCTCTGCCTGGGATCGGATATGCTCATAGGTGTCACGAGCCATTTCCTCCTGAAGCCTCAGGGCTGTCTGCTGTGAGGCTTTTTTTCTGCCTGAGCTTTTAAAAATCCACCAATATAGCCCAAAGCGAACAAATAATGGCCATAATCCTCAGAGCTCTTAGGGGCATAGCTACATTGGATGGAGATATCTTGGGTATTCGTTCCTTAAAATGAGCCCAGTAATCTGGATAAAACCAAACAGACACAATGAGAAATACCAGATATGCGGTGGATAGTGCGAAAGCAGCTTTACAGAAGCTGGTGAAGAAGGATATCCCCTGCGAGACTGGCAGACAGCAAAAAACAAAGTCACCAGGATTGCAATCAAGCTCAGAAAGTCATCCAGATATAACAAAGTGGGTTGATTTGGAAAAATATATCTGGCACGCCACTCCCAGCCCCACACTGACACCCTGAAGAAAAGCCAGGAAGGTCAGGATCCATCTGGCATTTCCCCTTATCCGGGTGCTGATAAAAAGGAGCAGACAGGTGACCCCAAACAACGCTGCATGGGTTTTGTAATCAATCATAGGCTGACCATTAAGTGGAAAATATTTATAAAAAAACGGAGCATTTATCAGAATGCTGCACATATTTAAGAATAGAACACCAGCAAAAAAAGAAAAGGCCAAAATCCGTATGCCCATGAAAGGATTGATAAACCATAAGGCAGAGCAAGCTTATGCCCAGGAGAAAGAGGATGATTGCGGGGTAAGCCGTTTGAGCAGACTGGGAGATCAGATTGCTTTCATATGCATAGCCGCAGTATAACCTGACGGAACACAGGTATACTGCTGTGTTTGTAGATTCCTGCTTTTCACTGCCGAGAGGGGAGGTGGACTGGGCGATGGTAAGTGTTTTTCCTGCGTAATCTGTCGGTAGCGAGACCAGAACAGGGTCTGCACGGTCCCATTCCTGCATAGGCAGTTCCAGATAACCAATCCGGTTATCCAACTCGGGCCAATCCGTATACAAAAGCTCATCATCCAGAAAAATGCTGACACTGCGGTTGACTACTTCGATCTGGAGCATGGGATCATCCCGCACTTCATCTAAAACCCTGGAGTAATAAAAAAGTCTGTCCGTCGTAGGATAGTCCGGTGAAGCCCCCGATGTTGTCAAAGACAAGAGGGGTAATTTTACCTTTCTCATTCAAAAAAGACCTCCCAGCCTTTTGTGTCGGTGACAACTTGCCCGTCCGGGGCATCTACGGAGTAGTCATAGGTTTTAGAATCCATGGGGGTATAATAAGTCATAAGCAGTGGAAAAAAACTGCAAACATGAGGGCGGAGCCAAACAAGGCCACCAGCAACAGGATCATTTTTTTGATTTTATTTTTTGAAGACAGCATCTGGTTCCTCCCTCTCTTGATGGTTTCCATTATTAATTAGACTATCAGTATTTCAAGGTATTTGTCAATAATTGATCCATCCGATTTTCAATCATTCTTTACGGTTTACGGTCCTGTAATAAGCGCAGTTCTGAGAACAGTATCCACAATTCCCAAAATTGAAGAATAAATCACAATACTGCATAACGTATTTAAAATAAAGGAAATTTAAGGTAAATTAGACTTGGGTCAAAGTCTTCTTAAATAGGCGCTTCATACTGGATGGGTTCGCCCAAAAACAGGAGGACTCTGTATGAACAGGCTGGAACCCTATTGGGGAATGCAGACCCAAAGTTGAAAGTGATTGGAAGGAGGAAGTAATTTGAAAAAAGAAAGTGGGAAACGGTATTACATTGACACAGATTGGGAAACGATGCCTGGCGGGGGATACTTTCCCTGGTTTTGATGCTGACCAGCGTGGATTTGACAGCATTGGCTTACCAGGCAGAAAAGTCCGATTATTTGGCTGCCGTTGACAAAGACGGCAATGAGATTGTAAAAGAGGATCAAAGTTGGGAGGAAAAGTTTCCTAACGGAACCTTTGCTTTTAAAGATGAGTACATAAACCTTCAGGAGTCTCAGGAACCAGAAGCACAGAAGATTACCATCTACCGTCTGGGCGGCACTGGCCGGGGGAGGCAACGGCAAAGATTGCAGTCAGCTCGGTTGTTTCTTATCTGGATGAGGAGGGGACAGAGGCGGTCTATGCCAATGCGGCCAGCAACCGGGATTATACTTTAGAGGCAGAGGATCCGGTTGGAACTTCCGAGAATGGAGAAATCACCTATTCCCCGGTAGAACTGGATCAGGAGAACCTCTATGGAACCAGCTTTTTTGAGGTCGCCTTCGCTGAGGGGGAGTGGGTCAAAGATGTTTTGGTCACACCCATTGACGATGAGGAGCATGAGTCCCAGGAATTGGCTCTTTTAACCATCTATGAAGCCAAGGGAGCTGAATTTACAGAGACTGCGAACAGGGTAACCATCAGCATAGCGGATGACGAGGAAATATTGCCAAGCGAGATGGGTTTCGAAACAGAAGCTGTTCGGGTGGACAAAGCAGGACAGAAGGCTGTGATCAAAGTAAAGAGAACAGGAGCTTTGCAGTATGTATCCTCTGTGGAATATAAGACAGAGGAGGGCACGGCAAAAGCCGGGGAAGATTATGTAAACACGGAAGGCACAGCATCATTCAGCGGTGATATTGATTACTTTGATATCCAGGTGGATTTGATTGATAATAAAGAGGAGTCAAAGGAAGACAAAAGTTTTACCATTCTTCTTTCCGACCCCAAAGGAGGTACGGTAAAAGAGGGCGGACAAAGTATCCGGGTGGACTTGTACAACAGTAACACAGCCAGGGAGGACAATCTGGCCACCAGACTTCAGAGCCTGGATGCGGTGGATCTGACTGCGCAGGTGAAAACGGAAGAGAAAGCACTGACTGAGCATGACAACCAGGTGGTGACTGCGCCGGAGACAGAGGATGAGGAAGGGATAGAGGCAAATTACGCGCCGGCAAATCAACAGGGGAAACGTTCAAGGTCTCTGGTTACCGATGGTCAGGAGCTATCCTTTGGCAGGAACCAGGGGCAGTGGAGAGACACAAGCACACCAATCCTGAACAGGTCGGAACCTGGAGCGGAAGCCAGGACTTTTTAAAATTTGACGGAGGAGCAGAGATTTCAACGGATTATGATGCCTATATGGCCCTAAACATTCCCGGAATTTATAACCGTTTTACAACCATTGACTGGAAAGTGGACTGCTCTACCAGAAAGAAATTGTATTGGGCCTACAATTATCTTTCTGCTGCTTACGGAGCCCTTGCCACAAGTGCGTTCTGTTATAAAGATTCCGGAAATATGGAAGGGCGCGGGGATGATAACATGGACGCGCACCTGAATTCGGAATTCAGTAAAAATTACTGGCAGCTGGCAGGATACGACTGGCTGTTTAAATACCGGGGCGAACAAGCGCATGGAGACGGAAAAGGCTATACCGGGGAACCATTAATCTCAATAGTCCAAAGTATGACCACCTGGTATTTAAAATCAGGGGAACGAAATACGATGGTACCCAGAGACCTAGATACGGAAGGATCAAACTGTACGATTTTGCAATCTACAGGCGCGTTCTTTGCCCCAAAATCCGGTCGTTTCCGTGATCACACCGGATGATGATGATAACCTTGGATCTATTCTGAGTGAAGTGCAGCCAATTGTAAGTCTGGAAGCAAATTCTGGTGGAACAGATAACAGCGGTAAACTTTACTATGGATCAAAGCTCAGGGTTGCCCAGAATGAAAAGGCCAAGCAGTATAAAATGGCAAAGGCCGTACTGACGACGCAGTCAGGGTCTACGCTTTGGAATGGGGATTTAGAGACAGACAGGGACTACACATTTCTGGAAATAGCAAGGCAGGGAGATATCAATGAGAGACTCACGGAGGGCAACCTGCAGATTAAAAACGTATCTAGAGCGTGTCCAGAAGTTTGAACTTTCCTATAGGGCATCTATGCTGGAAGACGATACGGATGAAGTAAAAAAAGCAGAAAAAGATAAAATCTCCAGCAATATCACATATAAAGCAAAAGTATTTGATAAAGATACATGTACATACAAAGATAACCAGGCAAAGCTGGATTTGACGGATGACCCAACGGAATCCTGTTATGGGACAGGGGACCTGAAAAATGTAAAGTCTGTGAACTTTAACTTAACTGACGGATCCCTGATTCTATATAACAATGTGGCCTATGCGGGAGATGCAGATATTCCTATAAGCCCGGAACACTATAATGCGGCTAAAGTCACCTTATCCGTATACACCCCGGACGCCATTTCTGTGGAACGGGATCCGCAGATCCTTTCGATTAACAAGATCCGCCTGTATATGGACGAAAACAATGACGGGGCCTATACTACAGGAGAAAAGCTGCTGAAAGACATTTCAGACCAGGAATTCTGCATGGATGAATTTCAGCCAATAGACGGGCATCCTCTGGTCATGACGGTGGATTATACCTATATGCCATCTTGTGTTTCCGTACCGCCGGGAGGAGATAAGAATGGCACTTTCACCCTTATACCTAGCTTTGTCACCACACTGACAGAGGAAAGTGTGAAGGAAAAGCTGACAAAAGAAATGCAGGGTTATCGTGACATCCTCTGCAAAGACGGAACGGCAAAGATGTATGCGGCTTCAAACGGAAGGCTTTCTGTTCCTCTAGGACAGGATGCCAGTCCGGCGCAGTTTAATGAAAACAAAAAAGAATACGAATGGACTCCAAAATGGGAGGGGAATCTGGCAAAGAATTATGCAGAACCGGACAAAATATACTTGGACAATACCTTAATGCCAAACGGTTTTGAGGCGGCAGCCACGAAGGAGGAGATCAACCAGTACCTGGGGTGTCTTCAGGGAAACGACACCCTGGTGATCAGTTCCAGAATGGGGACAAAAGCCACAGCTATACAGACGGCGGGTTTTTCCACCTATCCGGAAATGGGCGTCCAAAGTTTTGACCAAACAGCCATGCCGGAAGTAAATGCGCCTCAGGATCTTCACGGGGTGACGAAGAATTTACCGGATGCAGCAGATTCAAGCCCTGCCCTGAACTGCCAAACATGGAAATCGGAGTTGGGCCTCTTTCCTATATTATGGGGAATGACGAAATAGGGTTTTCCGTAGGAATTCCTCTGATAGAAGAGGATTTGGGGGCATCGAAGGAAGAGAACCAGGAAAGCTTGGAACAGGCAAAAAAGCCTTTAACAGCCAGAACGTATTTCAGAAGCTAAGGGAGCGTTCAAAGAAGTACGGCCCAGACAGTCCTGGATTTGAAGGTGGGGACATGAGAGGGAAAAGCGATGCGGCTTCCTTTGAGATGGCTGCAAATGCCACCTTTATGTGGAAATACAATAAAAGACAGCCAGCTATGAATTTTCTTCCGCCATGGTTGCGGTAGCAGTCTCCGGTTCTGTAAAATTACAGTATCGTTTCAGCGCATGCCCTATTTTCTATGTTTACTTATCTATGGGTGGAGAGATGAACATGAAGACAGGGCTGAATGTGGAAGTGGATTTAGATGAAAATGGAAATAAGAAAAATCAGGTGAGCTTTGCGGGCCTTACCATAAATCCATCTGTATTTATCGAAGCAGGAGCCGGAGTCGGCATTGATATCGCAAAACTTGAGGTGTATGTCCATGTATCCGTATCCATGGCCATGACGATCAATGAGGACTTCTCTTTTGATCAGTTTGAGACAGGGGCAGCAGTAGGATTTAACGCAGTATTTCTGTTTTTCAGCTTCAAGATGGATCTGGTGGGCTGTACGGCCGGATACGATAAAGAGGAAGAGGATAACGGCAGCGACGGGTGGTATTTTAAGTGGTCTCTGTGCGGTAAAGAAATGAGAAGCCGCATGGCCAGGTCTGCTGAACTGCCGGAGATCCCAGGGGCAAATGTGACGGTGGAACCTCCAAAGGATACCAGCGGTACACAGAATTTCTACACCTCTGATGACAATGTGACACCGGAAATCATGCCCATGGCCTTTGATTTGGATGGTGTGCCATTCCAGACCAGCGGATATGGCAGCAGTGCGGCTGCGGTAAAACTTGCGGATGGTTTAAATGCGGCGGCAGGCTATGAACTTCTGACAGTGGGGGATAAGAATTATCTGGTATATACCATCAGCAGAGAACGTAATGAAACTGGAAGAGCCACTGACAGTACGCAGATTGTACTCTCGGAACTGACCACCGCCAGCAGCAACGGAGATGAAGTCAAGGGATTGGCCAATCCGGCAGATCCGGATTCAGACAGGCCGTATATTGTAGTAGACAGAAACGATGGTCAGGATGACGGTTTGGGTGACCTGGAATTCGGCACTTTGGTCAATGACGGTAAGATAACCGTTACCTGGACTACCTATAGGGATGATGCTTATGAGAACGTAAAGCCTGCATTGACTGAAGAGGAAGTACTTGCTGAGATCAGCCGGCATGTATGTGTAAAGACGGCATCCTTTACACCGGGAACGGATACAGGATTTACAGATGCAGAGGTGGTTTCCGGCGAAAAAGAACTTGCAGGATACCGCTTCCTTCCCAAAGCAGTGAACGAAAATGTGGTGTTCTTTGGCGAAGCGGAGCCTTACAGTGAAGACGTTTTGAAGCAGAGAAAAGAAGAGTATAAGTCCTACTATGAATCAGCAGGGAGGAAACGAGCCGGATGGAAGCGGCGGAACCGGAGATCCGTATGCAAATGCAAATTATAAATATTCGGTTACGCTGGATTCTCTGTACGGACAGTATTCCAAGCTGAATTTTGCAGTGAAACAAAAAGGCAATAAAGGCTACAAAAATGTTACAATCGAACCATCCGAAACCTGGAAAGACCAGGGCGCAAGAATTGACTATATTCGCTTTATGGAGGATTCGCAGGACACCTTCTACCTGGCCTATGCAACCTCCCAGGAGGATATTAATGACGGAGACAAGCAGACCGTGAAAAAGCTGTATCTTCAAAAGATGTCCGTCAAAGTAGGCACAGGGCAGGAGACACCCCGGAAACCGGTGAAACGGATTTTAATGAGACAAATTTAGTTCCGGGCAAACCGGTATTGATTAAGACATTGGTGGACTCGAGTTGGATGACAGCCTGGACGGGGAATACCAGGAAGTCAGTTGGTGGAACCGTTTGCAGCCCCCGCCTTTCATAACCTGAAATTCTTAAATGGAAAGCTGACGGCTGACGGCACACCAGAACCCTTCTTCCTGTTCGGCATGAACGGCATGACTTATGTGATTGACAAATCAAACCTAGATCTTTTCTGCGAAGGGAGTCCGGGGACAATTACGCCTTTCTTTAAACCGGAGGAAAACGGAAATTCCCAGGCAGATACCGTAATAGGAACAGACGGCGATGGAAATATTTCAGCCGTCTACACGGATACAGTACCAGACACCGTAAACAACGCATTATATTTAACAAAATACGATCCCAATATCGGGTCCTTTGGCGAGGGCATCCTGCTTGCCATGAATCACATGCAGGTTTATGAAGATGCACAGGCTGGCAGCTGGAGCGCACAGGAGACCAAGGAAGCTTATTTTGATGAGTCCATGGGCGGCGGAATGAATAAATTTTCCTTTGCACAGCCTCAGATTGCTCTTGGCACACCGACCACAGAAGAAACACAGGGACTCTCACCATCATTTCCCAGGGGACCTATACAGACCTGGTAAGAACCACCCTCCAGAAACCGGGGTCCAAAGAACTGGTAGAAGAAGTAATTCCGGATATGGAAAATGGGATCAGCGGGCAGATGGGTGTGTACGCCCTCACCTATGGAGTGGGGAAGCAGCAGATCGGAGAAGAATCCATACGGCTTAATATGGAAGAATTTGTCCCGGGGGCAAGGCTGGATGCCAGCGTATCGTTCCGAAATACCGGCGACGTGGCTATCCGTGCCGCAGATGATGAACGCTATGCGGCTTCTGTTAAACTGTATGCGGCCAGAACTGATGGCAGTGATGCAAGGAACTGGCAGGATGGAAAATTTTAAGCAATGTGCTGGCAGGACAGCAGGTGAGCACGGATACAGTACAGACAAAAGAACTGCCGGAAGATATTGCAGAACGGGTGCTGTATTTTACAGTAAGCGAGAATGCAGATTACATAGGAGAAGGAGCATTTTTACCAGCACCTTTAACAAGGATGACGGACTTGGGAAAATTGTAGTAGGCAACCGGGCAGAGGTCAGCATTACAGAAATATCCGTCCAAGCAGCCCGGGACATGAAGCGTGAAAATGTAAATGGACAGGACAGCGTAATCGTAGATCTTGATCTGCTTTTGGCTAACAAGGGAATGAAAGATGCTGAAAATATCCGTATCCAACTGGAACGGACCGACGGGAAAACAGAATCAGGGGAAAATCACTATGTGCCTCTGGACCTGAAGCAGCCCCTTGTAAGATACGAAGGACAGAGTGGCGGAAAGGATCTGACTGAGGCCGGAAAAATGGGATTTACAAAGTAACTGGGAGCGTGGAAACCGGCCCGGAGGGGAAGAGTCTGTGAAATCAGCAAAATCCATTCCTGGGGAGAGGCTGTGAGGCTGAAAGGAAGATCACGCTGCCGGTCAGCTGCTTTGACCTGACAAGTCCAAAAGAAGCTATGAATTTGCGGTTTACTGTGCTCACGGATTCGAAGGAGTATACCACTCAGAACAATGCATCTTATGTCAGCTTTGATCCGGTGACGAAGTTTGTGGTGCCGTCAGCTTTGAATCTCACGTTAGGAAATACGGTAAACTTAGATATGGCCTATACCACCGGTGCAGCGAAGAACAGCAATGTTTCAGCCACAGAGATGGTATTAAGTTTCTGCCGGGGAAGCCCAGGAGGCTTCAGCGGATGAGAAACTGCTGGATGTGCTGAACTATAACCCGGTGAATGGAATGCTGTCCGTACGGGCAGGGAAAGTAGGAAGTGGCATTATAAGAATTGCAGATACGACGACCAGTTCCTATGAAGATATCGTATTTACCAACACAGCAGACGGAACCAACATTGCTTTGACAAACAAGGCGCTGACCTTTAAAAACAGCGCACAGGGCCAGTGGGAAGATAAAGACATCGGAAAGATCACAGCAGAAGCCGTACTGCCCTATCAACATGATATTTGTGTGGGCAAAAAGGGCGGAAGTTTTACTTTCACGACCTATGCCTCCAGCTTGGAGCTGTACTTTAGCGGAAAGGCGGAAGTGAGCAGCAAAAATGCCTTTGGATTTGGAAGCGTCATTGTGGAGGGTAATGGAAAGAGCACTGGCGGGGAATACTTTGAACCAGTGATCATTGATTTTAAAAACACGACACTGCAAAAAGCATGAGGTAACGGTAACGATACTGGGCAATCAGGCAGAGTTTGATAAACTGATTGAAAAGTATGGCACGGAAGGCGACATTGGGGATATTGTAGAAAAGGATACCATACCGCCTAAGATCATACTGGGAAAAAGAGGTTCCGGGAACAGGGAAACTTCAGACGGGCACCACGTTTGAAATGCCTGTGTACATCTATGATAATATGGCCATTAATTCCGTAAGCATTGATGGAGGGGGAGCGGATACCTATGTGCATCAGGGCTTTGCCCAGTCCGTTCTTTCCATAACAGAAAACAGGAATTACCGCATTATTGCATTGGATTCGTATGGAAACCGGGCCAGCTATGATATTCCGGTAGATTGGTTTGACACAGGAGCAGTTACACAATCAGGAAAGGATACATGGCCGGAGGTGTCAGCGGAGGCAGTGAATGAGAAGTGGGAATCTATACCGGAATTTACCAATGGCACAGCCTATATAAGGTATCAGGTAGCTGCACCGCAGGGAATACAGAGGGTTAAAATATATTCCTTTGACCCGGACACGAACAGTTCCGTACAGCTGGGAGAGGAGATACGGCCGTCAGGGGCGCCAAAAGAGCTGAATGATGTGCAAACCGCCGCAATACCAAAGAATGGATACTATAGGGTGGAAGTAGAAGATAGCCTTAGGCAGATTACATCTGGGATATTCTACCTGAACTGCCTGTCAAAAGGACCGGAGGTAAACCTTTACAAATCCTCGAACCAGGCCGGAAAGCTGTTTTACTCTGTGGGAAGCCAGACAAACGACGTAAATCTGGAGCAGATGATCATTTACAAAGGAAAGGTACAGCAGACTTCTCCTGACAGCATAGTGGTAAGCGGAGAAACTCCTGCACTGTCCAGAGATTATCGTAAGGAGGCAGTTACCTGGGACACCGGAACGATAGAACTGAGCGGTACTGCTGTTTACACCATTATGGCAAAAGACGTGAGCGGCAGAATCCGAACCTTTGTATACAGCGATCATACCAGGCTGAACGGTTTAGCTGTACATGACGGGGAATATGATCTGGAAATGGAAACATTTTCGCCTTACCAGTACGAATATCATGTGCTGCTGCCATACGGATATCCGGAAAGTCAGATTCCGTCCGTGGAGTACAGTATTACAGAGGATGCACTCGCAGCAGGGGCGAAAGTAACTAAGAAAGAGGAGGAAGATTCTGTCACCGTAACCATGAGCTATGGAGGCGTGGACACGGACTACACTATTTACTTTGAGCGGGAGGTCTGCACTTGTGGAATTGACCTGAGGGTGTATGACAATCAAATAATCATTCCCTATGGACAAGATACCATTACCAAAAGCTGGATACCAGGCTTGCTGTTTTTCCGTGCAGTGTAAAGGCCATCATTGCAGCGAAGAGGATGTGAAGTATAAGTTTGAAATTTTAGAGGGCCAGAATTATCTGGATATTGCAGAAGATGGGATGATTACCTACCATAACTTCCCGGCAGGCAGCACCGGCGTAGCAGCAAAAGTGAAGATTACCGCTTATACGGATACAACCAGCACGGAGGCTGTTACCACTTGCTCTATTAACAGAGAGTACCGCCTGCATTTAGAGACAACCCACTGCGGACATATTGAAACCATAGAAGAGGCGCAGGATGCGGATGAAACGGAAAAAATTGACCAGGCACCAGAAGAAGGGTTAACCGAAGGCCCGGGAGAGACATCTTCTATTATACTGCCCGCCGGGGATGGAAGCAAAACCATTGATTTTGACCTGACATCCGGTGAAAATTACCAATTTACTGCCTTTGCGGATAAAGGATGCATATTTGAGGGATGGGCTGATGAAACCGGGGGAGGTATTCAGGACAGAACAGGAGATTACTGGAAATTTAACAGGAAATATGAACCTGAAGGCTATATTTAAAGATATAACCCGCCTGTGGCGGCAATTAATCTGAAAGCCCTGGAGAAACAGGAAAATGGGGAAGAAAAAGATGAAATTCTTTACTCAAAAGAGGGGATCGAAATCACTGTGACAGGAGAAGACCACGAAAGCGGCGTAAGATCCATAAAGTATCAGATCGTGGAAGCAGGGGAAATCTATGATGAGAATTCGGGCTGGAAAGACTACGCGGAACCGCTAACCCTTACCGACGATATTTTCGCAGTTGTATATGCGAGGGTGGAGGACGAGGAAGGAAATGTGACCATTGTAAACAGCAAGGAAATCCTCATTGACAAAGAAGGCGGCCAGTTGATCCTCACCCCTAATTTCACATCCGGTGAATGGACCAGAAAGGAGGATGCCAAAATCCACGTGCTGGCTACGGAAGGAACCTCGCCGCTCAAGAGGATAACTTATGTCATTGACGGAAAAGCGTACCTCAGAGAGAATAATCAGTTTACAATTGACAGCCTGAAGGACGGGGATTACGAGGTGAAGGTAATCGCCGAGGATAAGGCGGGGGCATATGCTGACGCAGTCTGTCCACGTAAAGAAGGAAACCGCGGAAACTACTATAGAAGTAACCGGAAATCCCACAGAGCTGGTAAGAGAGGCTATCCTAACCGCAGAGGTAACCACGGGAGTATCCGGTCTAAAGGAAATCACCGTAAACGGCAGGAAAATCGAAGGGAATACCTATAAACTGAAGGAAAGCGAGAACGGCACTTACGTCTTTGTGGCTGTCAGCAACGGAGGCAGCGCAGCCACCGTCACTGTGAAGGTGACAAACATGATTATTAAGGTGGAGGAAATCCGGGCCGGGGAGGAAAACATTTCGCTGGCTACGGGGAAAACCCACCAGATCGGCTGGAAGGTACTGCCAAAGGACGCCACCTATCCACAGGTGATCTTCCAAAGCAGCGACACAGACAAGGCGGTTGTGGATGAAAATGGGCTGATTACCGCTTTAAAGAGGGAGAGGCCGCAGTGACCATCAGCTCTGCGGACAATCCTACTGTGCATACAGAAATTGCTCTGGATCTTTTTGAAGAATATAAGCTCCATGCATCCGTGGATACGGGGGGAAGGGTAGAATACAACGGAAAAACACTGGTGACCTCCGAAAAAGGTGGACAGACTGAGGTGGACGTATATTTGCGCAAGGGAACGGAATACACCCTAAAGGCCGTGCCGTTAGAAGGATACGAATTCACCGGGTGGAAGAATGAAAAGGGAGAATTGGTGCAAAAGGAGGCCCAAATCAGCGGAAAGCTGACCGAGGACACCTCCTGCATGCGGATTTCCGGGACAACGTGGCGCCGAAGGGAGCCATTCATCTCAGGGGAGCTTAATAACCCGGAGCGGGTGGAAATACTGGCAAAACTGGCGGAAGAATCAGAAAAACCTCTGCGCATACTCCAGCAGAGGCTTCCAGGTAACTATTGAGAGCAGCGACGTGCCAAGCGGCGTGAAGCACGTAGCATACCAGGTAGTGAATGCGGGGGAAGTCCCCGATGAGGCAAAGGGCTGGAAGGAATACAGAGAGCCTTTCGCCCTGGAAGAGGACGCAGATGTGATCGTCTATGCCAGGATCGAAGACTGGGACGGCAATATAACCGTCATCCATTCAAAAGAGATTGTCATAGACCATAAAGGAGTGAGTATTCAGGCAGATCCTAGCTTTGTACCTGGGGAATGGAACAATGCCACAGACAACCATATTGACGTGGTTGTGACAGAAAACATAACAAAGCTGAAAAAATAACTTATCGGATTGGGGAGGAAGAGTTTGAGTCTTTGGACAAAGAATTTACCATTCAAGATCTGAAGGCCGGAGACTATGTTATTAAGGTAATTGCGGAAGATGCCGCAGGAAACCAGTTGGAGGCATCCGTAAGGCTGAAACAGGATACTTGCCGCCCGATCATAAAGGTTCTCGGCAACCCCACAGAGCTGGTACGAAACGCTACGCTGGAAATACAGACGGAGCCGGGCATCTCCGGATTAAGAGATATCACCATAAATGGGAGGAATATAGCAGGAACTACCTACAGCACGAACGAAAACGGAACCTATGAAATTGCTGTAACAAATCAGGCGGGCACCACTGCCACAGAACAAGTGGAAGTTACCAGGGTGATTGTGGAAGTAGACGCGATTCAGGCAGATTTGGAGCATGAATTGCTCCTTGGACAGACCTGGCAGGCATCATGGAAGATAGCTCCGCAAATGCCGACTTCCCCCAGGTGACGTTTGCCAGCAGTGATGATAAAGTGGCAGCTATATCTGAGACCGGTCTGGTAACGGCAAAAAAGAGTGGAAGGACTGTGCTTACAATAACCTCCGTGGACAACCCATCTGTAAAAAGGAGATAATCCTTTACGTGAAGCTGCCAAAGATCCGGGCGAGGGCGGAATCCGACCAGCAGATCCTGCTGACCTGGAAGGGCACAGCGGGAGCAAAGGAATACTGGGTATACCGGGCCTCTAAAATGAACGGAAAATATCAGAAGGTTGGCAAGGCGAAGGAAACCTCATACCGGGACCAGAAGGCAAAGCTCGGAAAAACATATTATTACAAGGTACAAGCCATTGGAAAGGAAGCGCGCTATGACGGCGAAGCCGGGATGCCCATAAAGGCGAAGGCCTGCTTAAAAACGCCGTCGAATGTAAAAGTATCCATTTCCGGGAAGGATTATAAGGTACGATGGAGCAAGTCTAAGGGAGCCAAATCTATACGGTCTACCGTTCTGCCAGAGCGAATGGAAGCTACAGGCGGATTGGAACAACCTTCAAGTCTACATTTACGGACACGGGGGCCGGCACGAGAAAGAAATGGTACTATAGAGTGAAAGCCATCGGACGCAAACAGAAATGGAACAGCGCTGCCAGCAAGGGTGTGGCTTATCAAAAAAGAAGTTCTTCTGAGAAAGCCCATCCTGACCCTGGATAGCGAACCTGGAAGTGTGTCTGTGACTTGGCAGAAGATACCCGGTGCTACCAACTACCAGATTTACCGGGCCGGGAGCCAGTGGGGAATCTATACCAAAATAGAGGAAACCGGTAAGGTGACAGGCTGGAAGGATGAAACTGTGGAGAAAGGCAAAAAGTACTACTACAAAGTGAGAGCCATATCCAGGCAGGGTAAGAAGATGAAAAGAATGGGAACGTGGAGTAAAGGGGAAAAGGTGAAAGCCCGATATATGCCGTAAAGAACAGAATAACCGCATTGGGGGCCAAAATGCGGTTATTCTGTAAAGTTTTTCACTAAAGTGATTTGACGTCCCCATCTTTTTGTGTGAAAAAAAAATCAAAAAAAGTGTTGACATTAAAAAAAGTAAATGCTATTATAAGAGTCCACCGTGAAGTGATGCGGTGGATTGTTTTGTCCTTAAATGTTAAAAACAAAAAGGGAACAAAAAAAATATAAAAAAGATGTTGACAAACAGAAAACAACATGATATTATATCAGAGTTGCGCCTGAGAGGTCAACAAACAAAGCACCTTGATAATTGAACAGTGAAACAACCTTGAAAATTCACAAATATCTGTTACCGAAAAAGCGCAGCTTTAGAGGTATGAGAGAGTAAAATTCAAGAACAGATGTGATAAATCACATCAACCTTAAAACAGTAAAAGGGATAAATTAGCTAGCAAGTTGATTTTGAACTGGATACAAACACTTTATATGAGAGTTTGATCCTGGCTCAGGATGAACGCTGGCGGCGTGCTTAACACATGCAAGTCGAACGAAGCACAGAGACGGAAGTTTTCGGATGGAAGCTAGAGTGACTGAGTGGCGGACGGGTGAGTAACGCGTGGGCAACCTGCCTCATACAGGGGGATAACAGTTAGAAATGACTGCTAAAACCGCATAAGCGCACAGTGCAGCATTGCACAGTGTGAAAAACTCCGGTGGTATGAGATGGGCCCGCGTCTGATTAGGTAGTTGGTGAGGTAACGGCTCACAAGCCGACGATCAGTAGCCGACCTGAGAGGGTGACCGGCCACATTGGGACTGAGACACGGCCCAAACTCCTACGGGAGGCAGCAGTGGGGGAATATGGGGCAAAGCGTTATCCGGATTTACTGGGTGTAAAGGGAGCGTAGACGGGACAGCAAAGTCTGATGTGAAAGGCGGGGGCTCAACCCCTGGACTGCATTGGAAACTGTTGACCTGGAG